>JGI20157J14317_10002208_pt1 | contig 16984 bp, 18 predicted proteins | sample COG_07_FD_14317 | JGI IMG/M metagenome (IMG submission 14317)
CCCCGCAATGACCGCCGTCTCTCGACAAATTACAGTGGCCGTTGCCTGGGCTTGTTCAGGAATGAGTTGGGCCGTGAGGTCGCCGNTGCCAAGGTCTTCCGCGATCGCGGCATCAACCGCGGGCTTGAGACTGGCTTGGGTTACGTAGTCCATTATTGCTGCCTCTTGAGTACCAAGGTGTTNCCAGTTTGCGTTAATTCGAGATGTTTCAAAACGCTCATCCCAAGNAGCGCTGCGGTGCCGTTCATGCCAGGNTTGATCACACCCGAGACATTGTCGAAGTGCAAGTCGGCGATCGAGAGTCTTGTCAGATTGGTTTGGTAAACCGTCACGGGGCCGTTGGCGGTGCTTGCGCGCTTGGCGCGTCCGCGTTCCAGGTTGAGTCGTTCTGCCAATCCTGCGGGAATCACGACCTCGGTTGCACCCGTATCAACCAAGAAATCGATGGGTGAATTGTTGATTAGGCCGCGCACCGTATAGTGGCCTTGGCGATCTTGTTTGAGCGTAACTGCGATCACGCCGTTCTCGATAAGGCTTGTCGGCGATCGATTGGGGTGAGCGCGGTCTTCTTCTAAGTCACCAAACCAAAGGCTCATCAAGCCGATAAATAAGAGACAGCCCAATGTCATCATGCCCTTGCCTAGTTGTGTAATCCCAGCCATGCTTTCTTATCTCTCCTGTTGCAGCTGAGGATCAGCCGACGTGCGCGCCAGATATCAGATTATAAACCACCGTATCGAAGCTGCGCGTCAGTATTCGTCGCCCCACACCAGCCCAAGGTCTGGTGGCGAGGTCAGTCTGATTGTTCTGCATTGTATCAGCTTGCCGGCGGGTCATTTTGGCGGCCGTTATGTTGAAGATCTCTTTATGGGCACGCTATCGGGGCAAGCGCACCAGGACTTTTCCGACCTAACAGCGGCCCGTGTCTCGGCGCATCTGCTGATTCGTCGATGCGGCGCGCTCCTGCAGTTTGTGGCCTTTGATCAGGCTGCTTGGCATGCGGGCGTATCATCATACGAAGGTCGGCAAGGGTGTAATGATTTTAGTATCGGGATCGAGCTTGAAGGCACGGATACCGCGCCCTATAGCGAGATTCAATACGAGGTACTGGGATCCGTCGTTTCGGCCTTGCAAGACCATTACCAGATGCCAACGAGCGCTGTGGTTGGGCACATGGATATTGCACCCGGGCGAAAAACGGATCCGGGTCCGGCTTTCGAATGGGAAAAATTCTGGCATCGCTGCTAATTTACCTCAGACCCTGTGAGGGTTCTGGTGTAAATTAGGCGGGATTTCAATGATTGTTAAAGGATGGTTCGATGACGTTCATCGTGGTCTTACTCTTTTTACTCGCTGTGCGGTATTGGTGGGGCGAGCTTCCGAGCATTGCGGGCAGCTACCCGGCAAAATGGTTTGGCTGGATTAATAGCTCGCTGTCAGGCACCGCCGCGTATCTTGCAGGCGTTGTCTTGCCTGCCCTTCTGCTTGCTTGGGTTTCGAATGGCTTTGAGGCGATTTTGTTCGGACTACCGGCGTTCATGTTGCATCTGGGTGTATTGCTATTCGTTCTGCATGCGCCTTCGCCGGAAATGACCTTTGATGCCTTGCAGCTTGAAGCCCGGCAGTCCACAACCGAGGATGGGTTGCTTGCTGATACACAGGGACAAACGCTGCGCAGTTTGTTGTCGAACCTGCATCAAGGTTTCTTTGTCTATATTGTTTGGTACCTGCTTTTGGGTCCGGGGGGCGCCCTGTTTTGTTTCCTTCAGCGTCATCACGAGCGCCAAGAAGACCACCGCGCGGCAAACCCTGATTCGCTGGGCGAAACGGCCGCAATGGCTCCCAGGCGGTTTCGCGCTGGTTGGTTGGGTTGAGTATCCGGGTTTCGTTATTGTTGTTGGCATTGGTTGGGCGTTTCAGAGATGGCTGGCCGTTTTTTGTTGCCAGTCTGAAGGATTGGTCTATCGATGAAGGGGATCTTTTGTACGCCGGGGTCTGCCTTGGGCTGGTGCCGGAGGTTGAGCGTGAAACCGAGCTCGATTCCGCCACGTATTTGGGCTGGCTTCAAGATTATGAGGGGCTGATCAGTCGCTTGTTTTTCGGCTGGATCGGTTTGGCGGCGCTGCTGACCCTGCTGTCGTAAGTGGTCAAGCGAGCCGTTTTTTTGAAGCAGTCCTTGGGGGCAAGGCCATCATGGTCCCTCGCGGTTGTTATTTTTATCGCGCTTTGGTCTGCCCATGTGTCCTCGGCCGAGCGGCTGATTTCGTTGGCGCCGCACTTGACCGAGATGGTTTTTGATCTTGGGATGGGCGCGCAGTTGGTTGGGGTGTCGCGTTACTCTGATTTTCCGGCTGCCGCGTCGCGCCTTCCACGTGTGGGAGATGCGTTTCAGCTGAATGTTGAACGCATTATTAATCTCGCGCCCGATCGCATCTTAGCTTGGCAGGGCGGCGCACCGAGGACGCTGAGTAAGCTNGAAGCGCTCGGCTTCTTGGTGCATCGNCAGGAAATCAAAGGGCTGAGCAGTATTGGTCAAGGCTATCGCAGATTGGGTGATGCGCTCGGTCAGGGCCCACGAGGGGCTTTGATCGAAGCAGAATTTACGGCATCGCTGAATCAATTGCGGGCGCGCTATGCGCCTCGGTCGACCCCACGGGTCTTTCTTCAGATCGCCGAGAATCAATTATTTACCGTCAGCGACCGCCATTATATGGGGGAGGCGGTATCGGTTTGTGGCGGAGAGAATGTATTTTCTGACGCGGTCTCCGAAGTGCCCGTCGTCACATTGGAGAGCGTGTTGTCGGAACAGCCTGATGTCATTGTTTTCGTGACCAATCAAAAAGGGCGGCTACCCTGGCAGGCCAAATGGCAGACCTTTCTGCCCGATGCGACGATGCAACGGGTCGAGTCAGACCTGCTCAGTCGACCCTCTCGTCGCATTCTGTCGGGCATTACAGCGCTCTGCCGCGCCATTCATTTGGAGGCCGAATCTGGGTAAGTTATACTCACGGTGAATGACGCGTAATGGTTTTCGTCAATTGAGTCTATCGGTCAGTCCTTATGAATAAAATTGAATCAATGGATTCAGATCCTGAAGAAACGCAGGAATGGCTCGATGCGCTGTCATCGGTCTTGAAGACCCAAGGCGCCGAACGCGTTCAATATTTGCTGCAAAAATTGTCGGTTAAATTGACAGAGCAAGGCTCTCAATTACCCTACGCCATCACGACGCCATACCGAAATACGATCCCCGTACACAAAGAAGCCCGGATGCCGGGCGATCTTTTTGTCGAACGAAATATACGCAGCCTCATTCGCTGGAATGCGATGGCGATGGTGATGCGCGCTAATATCAAAGATGCCACTCTGGGAGGTCACATCTCGACCTTTCAGTCGTCGGCGACCTTGTATGATGTTGGGTTCAATTACTTTTTCCGAGCCAATCAGCCTGGGCTGCCAGGGGACCTGCTCTATATTCAAGGCCATAGTGCACCTGGGATTTACGCCCGGTCTTTCTTAGAAGGTGATCTGTCCGAAGATCAGCTCGATCGGTTCCGGCAGGAGGTCGATGGCGATGGTTTGTCTTCTTACCCACACCCTTGGTTGATGCCGGAATACTGGCAATTCCCAACCGTCTCGATGGGGCTTGGACCCTTGCAGGCGATTTACCAAGCCCACATTATGAAGTATCTCGTGAATCGAGGTCTTGCACCTGAGAGTGATCGCAAAGTGTGGTGTTTCATCGGCGATGGTGAAATGGATGAGCCGGAATCCCTTGGCGCGATTTCTCTGGCGGGTCGAGAGGGGCTTGATAATCTAATTTTTGTGGTCAACTGCAATTTGCAGCGATTGGATGGCCCGGTTCGAGGCAACGGAAAAATTATTCAAGAGCTTGAAGGCGCTTTTCGAGGCGCGGGCTGGAATGTTATTAAGGTGGTGTGGGGACGCCAGTGGGATGCCTTATTCGAGAAGGATACCCAAGGTCTGCTACAGCAGCGGATGGACGACGCGGTCGACGGCGATTACCAGAACTACAAAAGCCATGATGGGGGCTATGTCCGCGAGCATTTTTTCGGCGCGCATCCAGAGCTTTCCGAAATGGTCTCTGATCTTACCGATGAACAAATTTCGAGACTCAACCGGGGTGGTCACGATCCGTATAAGGTCTATGCAGCCTATGCCGCCGCGGTCGCCCACAAGGGTCAGCCCACCGTTATCCTTGCGAAAACCGTTAAAGGCTACGGGCTTGGTTTGGCAGGAGAAGCCCAAAATTTTACCCATTCTGTTAAGAAGCTCGATACCAAAGCATTGCGCGAGTTTAGAGATCGGTTTGATATCCCCATTAATGATGAGGATCTGGAAGCCATTCCGTATTATCGGCCGCCCGAAGATTCAATGGAACTGCGGTATTTAAAAACGTGTCGTGAAAAATTGGGTGGCGCGATTCCCTCGAGGCTGAACCATTTCGAGGCCTTAACCATTCCGGACTTAGAGGCCTTTGCATCGGTGACCCAAGGGTCGGGCGATCGTGAAATCTCGACCACGATGGCATTTGTGCGGTTGCTCTCGATTTTAGTGAAGGACCCTCATATCGGTGAACGGATTGTCCCGATTGTGCCAGATGAAGCGCGAACCTTTGGGATGGAGGGTATGTTCCGGCAGCTGGGTATTTATTCGAGCGTGGGTCAGCTCTACGAGCCCGTCGATACGGGTCAGATCATGTCTTACCGTGAAGACCAACATGGTCAGGTTATGGAAGAGGGGATCAATGAAGGCGGCGCATTTGCTGCTTGGCTCGCGGCTGCAACCTCTTACTCTAATCATGCGCAAACGCTGGTGCCGTTTTATATCTATTATTCTATGTTTGGGTTTCAGCGGATCGGGGATCTGTGTTGGGCGGCAGGCGATCTCAGTGCCCGCGGATTTTTGTTGGGCGGCACCTCGGGTCGAACAACGCTCAATGGGGAGGGCTTGCAGCATCAAGACGGGCATAGCCATATCCTTTCTGGCACGGTGCCCAATTGCGTGTCCTATGATCCTACTTATGCGTACGAGCTTGCCGTGATTATTCAGCATGGCTTGCAGGTGATGTTTGTTGAAAAGCAGGCTAAGTATTTTTATATCACGGTCACCAATGAAAATTATCAGCAGCCGGCAATGCCCGAGGGTTGTGAAGCGGGTATCAAGCGCGGCCTGTATTTACTGAAAGCCGCCGCCAGCAAAGCAAAGCGGTCTAAGAAGCGGGTTCAACTCTTAGGCTCTGGCGCGATTTTACGGGAAGTGTTGGCGGCGTCTGAGATCTTGCAGACCGAGTTCGAGGTCTTCTCAGACATCTTCAGTGTGACCAGCTTCAACGAACTCAAACGCGATGGTGATTCTGTTTTGCGTTGGAACCGATTGAACCCAGATCAGCCGGCCCGACAGAGTCATGTCCAGGCCTGCCTTGGGGATAGCGGCTACCCCGTCATCGCCGCCACAGACTATATCAAGCTTTATGCCGATCAAATCCGGGCTCAAATTCAAGGTGACTATCATGTGCTCGGAACCGATGGCTTTGGTCGAAGCGATACCCGCGAGAAGTTGCGCCGTCACTTCGAAGTCGATCGGTTCTCGATTGCCTACACCGCGCTGCAGGCGTTGGCGGCGTCCAACATCATTGCCCTTGAGGTTGTTTTACAGGCCCGCGAGCGCTGGGGCATCGATCCGGCCAGCCCAGAGCCAGTGACCCTGTAATGGCGCTTAAACAGATTAGCGTCCCAGATGTAGGCGAAGCCGAAGGCATCGAACTGGTTGAGGTTCTGGTGGCTGCTGGCGATGTGGTGAAGCAGAATCAGTCCTTGGTTGTGCTGGAGTCCGATAAGGCGAGCGTTGAATTGCCGGCGGCATTTGATGGGGTCGTGGTCGCGGTTCTGATGACGCCAGGCATGACGGTTAAAGAAGGGGATGTGCTGCTGACCATTGAAACCAGCGCAAGCGCTGGGGTCACTGCGGGAGAGTCAATGCCTGAAAGCGCCGCTGGCGTTTCAGGGCCGGACGCCGATGTTATCGATCCGCCACGTTCTGAGGCTTATCCTGGCAGCGAGTTGCCGCAAGCCGTAGATCAAGGATCCGGCGCACCAAAGACGCCGGATGACGCGCCGGTGGCTGTTTCAGGCGCGGTCAAATCTCAGACAGTTGCGGTTTTTATTCCGGACCTAGGTCAGATTGATGACGCCGAAGTCATAGAGGTTCATTGTCAGGTTGGGGATGAAGTGGCCGCAAACCAAGTTTTGATGCTCCTTGAGTCGGACAAAGCCAGCATGGAGATTGTGGCGTCGTCGACGGGGCTTGTGGCCTCGATTGATCTCAATGTCGGTGATCAGGTGACCGGCGGGGAAGTTGCAGTTCGGTTGACGGTGACAAGCGGGGACGCGGTAGCGCTCAACGAGGCAACACCTTTGCTGTCAAAAACACCGCCGAAATCATCAACGCCGGCACCCATTGGGCCGTCAGAGGAGATTGCCCAGCCGTTTGCAGAAGACGGTATGCGTCTTGGCCAGGTGCCGAACACGCCCCTGTTCAAGTGCGCCCGTTCGGGGGTTTGAATCGGGTCAAGCCGTGCACGCAGGTCCGGCGGTGCGAAAATTGGCCCGTGAGTTTGGGGTTGCTTTATCGATGGTCCAAGGGTCCGGGCCCAGCCAACGGATTTTAAAAGAAGATGTGCAGCAGTTTGTCAAAGCGCGGTTAACCCAACCCGTGCAAGGGGTGCGCGAAGGTCCCAGGCAAAAACCTTTGCCGGATTTCAGTCAGTTTGGCGAAGTGGTTTTTGAGCCGCTTAGTCGGATCCGTCGGGTTTCAGCAAAAAACTTGGAACACAGTTGGCAAACGATTCCTCAGGTCACGCACTTTGATGAGGCGGATATTACGGATCTCGAAACGTTTCGCGCGGGCTTGAATGAGGTCCTTGCGCCGGGCGATATCAAAATCTCGCCCCTCGCCTTTGTCATGAAGGCCGTCATTCAGGCGCTCAAGAAATACCCAAGATTTAATGCGTCGATTGACCCCGAGTATGAACATTGGGTGGTGAAACGGTTTTACAATATTGGCATTGCGGTTGAGACCCCCAATGGTTTGGTCGTGCCGAATGTTAAAAGCGCAGACCTGCAGTCAATCGCCGCGCTTGCGCGCAGCGCAGCAGAACTGGCTGAACTTGCTAGGAACAAAAAGTTGTTGCCGGGTCAAATGCAAGGCACGACGTTTACCATTTCGAGTCTGGGCGGCATTGGTGGCACGGGATTTACGCCCATTGTCAACGGCCCCGAGGTTGCCATCTTAGGGGTTGCGCGAACGCAGGTCCTGCCTCGATACGTTGAGGGCGCGCTCGAACCCCGAAAAATCTTGCCGCTGGCTTTGAGTTACGATCATCGCGCGATCGATGGCGCGGAAGCTGCGCGATTCATGGTCGAACTCAGCCGGCAGCTCAGCGATGTTCGGCTACTCGCCGTTTAATGATTCGGCACTAGGGCTCAAATGATCCTTCTGCCAGAGAACTTCCGGGGTCTTGGTGGCAACGGCGATCGAGCGGCACAATACAAAGAGAAAATCTGAAAAACGGTTTAAGAACTTGAGGCCTTCGGCATTGATGGTGTCAGACTCGGAGAGCGTAATGACCGCTCGTTCGGCCCGCCGGCAAGTGCATCGAGCAACATGACACTGCGCAATCAGGAGTGAGCCGCCTGGCAGAATGAAATTGTCCAAGGGCGCTAAAGGCTCATTTAATTTATCCAGCTCGGTCTCAATGAGCGCAACATGATCGCGATGGATGAGTTCAAACCCAGGAATAGAAATTTCGCCCCCCAAATCAAATATCCGATGCTGGCAATACCGAAGGAAAGGCACCCACTCAGCGCACTCGGCTATGGATGACTCGTTCAACTGCTCGATCAAGAGTCCTAAATGGGCGTTAAGTTCATCGATATCGCCCATGGCGACCACTCTGGGTTGATTCTTAAAAATTCGGCTGCCATCGCCTAGGCCTGTTTCGCCCTGATCGCCGGTGCGGGTATAGATTTTTGACAGTCGCTTGCCCATAACTATTCTCTAATTTAAGTTTTCTCAGTCTACGGTAATCATTGCCAATAGTCTCAGTCCACACTGGGGTTTGGCTCATTAAAATGATGTGATTCTGATATGCTGCAAAGGTTTAATCATAGGAGAGCTGAGCATGCCTTCATTCGATGTGGTGTCGGAAGTCGACTTACAAGAGGTGCACAATGCGGTCGATCAGGCGAATCGAGAATTGTCGACGCGATATGATTTCAGAGGCATCACCGCGTCTTTTGAGCGCTTGGGGAGCGATATTAAGCTGACAGCCCAAGCTGATATTCAGCTCGATCAGATGATGGATATCCTCCGAGAAAAATTAATCAAGCGCTCGGTTGACCCCATGGTGATGGATCCTGGGGCGATTATGCCTAGCGGTAAATTACTGCACCAAACGGTTGCCATGAAGCAAGGCATTGAGACACTGCTTGCCAAAAAGATCGTTAAACTCATCAAGGATAAGAAGTTAAAGGTGCAGGCCGCGATTCAGGGTGATCAGGTTCGGGTGACGGGTAAAAAGCGAGATGACCTGCAGGGTGTGATGGCCGAGATTAAAGCGGCCGGATTTGAGGTCCCACTGCAGTACCAGAACTTTAGAGACTGATGCCGCCGCAGCCTGCCGGAGGACGGCCAACTTGGCTCGAATCCTTCTTGGTGTACCGCAAACCCGTTGTGGTCTCATTGGCCTTCCTGGGTTTTTCCGCAGGGCTGCCCTATCTTTTGGTATTTTCAACCCTGACCGCTTGGCTGCGAGACGAAGGTGTGAGCCGTTCAGCGATCGGTTTTTTTGCTTGGGTCGGGATGATGTATTCCATCAAGGTGGTATGGGCGCCCTTTGTGGACCGCTTGAAGCTGCCCTGGCTCAATCGCACTTTAGGGCGGCGCCGAAGTTGGATGTTGCTCGCCCAGCTTGGCATTATGCTTGCGCTTGTCGGGATGAGCTGGGTGGGCCCGGCGCAGTTAACGCATCTTGCAGTGCTGGCACTGGTTGTGGCTTTTTCATCGGCAACTCAAGATATTGCCATTGATGCCTATCGCATCGAGGCGGCGCCGGCTCAGGATCAAGCGGCGTTGTCCGCAGCTTATATTCTTGGATATCGATCGGCGCTTTTGGTTTCGGGCGCCGGCGCGCTCTACGCCGCAGAATATTTGGGTTGGGCTGAGGCNTATCAAGTGATGGCGCTCTGTGGCGGCGTGGGACTTGTCACCACGTTACTGATTCCAAGGCCTGCATTGGCAAATGATGAATCTGCGCCGGGCGCCAAAGCGGCGCCNNCGACGTGGCCAGGACTACATGGGTTGTTTCTCGCNCCGATTGCAGACTTTTTTGTGCGAAATGGCCGCTTTGCGATGTTCTTACTCAGCTTTATCGCACTGTATCGACTGAGTGATATCACGATGGGCATTATGGCCAACCCGTTTTATTTGGATTTAGGCTATACCAAACTCCAGATCGCCAATATTGCGAAGGGGTTGGGATTTGCCTTGTCGATACTGGGGTCATTTCTGGGCGGCGTTTTGGTGGTTCGCTGGGGCGTTTTGATGACCTTGCTGATTGGTGGGGTTGCAGTGGCTTTGACCAATCTGCTCTTTGCGCTTTTGGCTTTGACCGAGCCGAACCTGGTTTGGCTGGCCCTGATCATCGGGGCAGATAACTTGAGCGGCGGGATTGCGGCAACCAGCTTTATCGCCTATTTGTCGAGCTTAACCCACACAGCCTATACCGCGACGCAATATGCGTTGTTTAGCTCGTTAATGACCTTGCCAGGCAAGTTCACGAGTGGCTTTTCCGGCATCGCCGTTGATGCCTTCGGCTATCCACTGTTTTTTGTGGGTGCTGGGGTGTTGGGGGTTCCCGCAATTGTGATGGTGCTCTATCTCGTTCATCGAGAGCGCACAACGCTTTTAGATCATCGATGACCCCCAATTTTGCATGCGGCTTGAGCGTTAACACGGCCCAATTTGGCGCATCCGCTGAGTTTGCTTAACTGATTACGCGCTTTGCCCTGTTTCACTTTGTGTAATCGAGCCCAAATGGCGCNAGGGTTGCCATTGATGCTGTTTGAGGGAGAGTCTTGCGTTATTGACTTTAATGCCTTCNAGGGCAAGGCGTTGAATTTGTANCANTGCATGAGGATTGGTGATCTGACCGCTGGCGTTCACGACTCGGTGCCAAGGCAGGGTGGTTGCCTGGGGTAGTTCCGACAACAACCGACCAACCCAACGCGCCCGGCCAGGCTGGCCGGCCATGCTCGCAATCTGCCCGTAGGTTGCAACCCGACCCNCGGGGATTGAGGCCACAACCTGCCAGATGGATCGNTTTAAGTCTAAGGATAGGGCCATCGCCTCACCTACCTTTTAATTTNAAAGCGGGCCTTTGTTGANTCCGGCGCTGAGATCAAATTCAATTGATTTTAAGGCCCGACCCTTGACTCTGGAAAAAGTGACCCTATTATTAGCACTCCTTAGGGGAGAGTGCCAGAAAACCGGTCGGCAAGAAGGTTGAACTGGTTCAATGCAGATAAAAACGAACTGATCAACGGGTCAGTTTAACGTTAATTTGGGAGATCAGAATGAATATTCGTCCATTACAAGATCGAGTGGTCGTACGACGTCTGGAAGAGGAAACCAAGTCAGCTGGTGGGATTGTAATTCCAGGTTCAGCGGCGGAAAAGCCCTCTCAAGGCGAAGTTTTGGCCGTAGGTACGGGCAAAAAGCTTGAAAACGGGTCCGTTCAGTCGGTTGATTTGAAAGTTGGTGACAAAGTGCTTTTCGGCCAATACGCCGGCAGTACCGTCAAAGTCGACGGTGAAGAATTGCTTGTTATGAGTGAAAGCGAAGTTTTTGGCGTTGTTGAGTAAGCGCTTTCTTATCGGTTTGACACCCATTACACAGAACGACACAAGGAAAATTTGATATGACAGCTAAAGATGTAAGGTTTGGCGATTCAGCCAGACAAAGAATGCTCAAAGGCGTAAACGTCCTGGCAGATGCCGTAAAAGTAACGCTCGGTCCTAAGGGCCGTAACGTGATCTTGGACAAGTCTTTCGGTGCCCCAACGGTCACGAAAGATGGCGTTTCGGTTGCCAAAGAAATCGAACTGAAAGACAAGTTCGAAAACATGGGCGCCCAAATGGTGAAGGAAGTTGCGTCACAAACGTCTGATGTGCCGGTGATGGCACGACAACAGCAACGGTTTTGGCTCAGGCGATTTTGAACGAAGGCCTTAAAGCGGTTGCGGCGGGCATGAATCCAATGGACCTCAAGCGCGGTATTGATAAAGCGGTCACCGCGGCTGTTGAAGTCATCAAAGGCTTGGCCGTACCGTGTGATGATCCTAAAGCCATCGCGCAGGTCGGTAGTGTGTCGGCAAACAGTGACACAGCGATTGGCGATATCCTGGCTGAAGCCATGGAGAAGGTCGGTAAAGAAGGCGTGATCACGGTAGAAGAAGGTCAAGGCATCGAAAACGAGCTAGATGTGGTTGAAGGCATGCAATTTGACCGCGGTTACCTCTCACCTTATTTCATCAACAATCAGGAAAACATGAGCGCAGAGCTCGAAGATCCTTATGTGTTGTTGTTTGATAAGAAAATTTCAAACATCCGTGACCTCCTCCCGGTACTCGAAGCCGTAGCCAAGTCTGGTCGGCCTCTGATGATTATCTCCGAAGATGTTGAAGGCGAAGCCTTAGCAACCCTCGTTGTGAACAACATGCGCGGGATCGTTAAGGTTGCTGCTGCCAAGGCACCTGGCTTTGGTGATCGACGTAAGGAAATGTTGCAGGATATTGCAATTCTGACGGGCGGCACGGTCATTTCTGAAGAAGTGGGCTTGTCTCTTGAAGGCGCATCCTTGGAAGACTTAGGTCAGGCCAAGCGCATTACCTTGACGAAGGAAAATACGACGATTGTTGACGGCTCTGGTGCATCAGATGATATCGAAGCACGCGTCAAGCAGATCCGAACTCAGATTGAAGAAACTTCCTCTGATTACGATCGTGAAAAGCTACAAGAGCGGGTTGCAAAGCTTGCTGGTGGCGTTGCGGTTATTAAAGTGGGTGCTGGCTCTGAGTTGGAAATGAAAGAGAAGAAAGCACGCGTTGAAGACGCGCTGCATTCAACTCGTGCAGCGGTTGAAGAAGGGATCGTTGCAGGCGGTGGTGTTGCGTTGATTCGCGCACTGACAGCCCTTGATGACCTGGTTGGCGACAACGAAGATCAAAATGTTGGGATCAACATTTGTCGTCGCGCGATGGAAGCCCCAATTCGACAAATCGCTGAGAATGCGGGCGCCGAAGGCTCTGTTGTTGTTGATAAGGTCAAGCAACTCTCTGGCAACGAAGGCTTTAATGCTGCGACCGGTGAGTATGGCAATATGATCGACTTTGGTATTCCCGATCCTGCCAAAGTAACTCGCACAGCACTTCAGGCAGCCGCATCGGTTGCGGGTCTTATGATCACAACGGAGTGTATGGTGACGGATGTGGTTGAAGAGAATGCACCTGCAGGCGGCGGTATGCCTGACATGGGTGGTATGGGCGGTATGGGCGGTATGGGCGGTATGATGTAGTCCAACCCCTGATGAAAAAGCCCCGCTAAATGCGGGGTTTTTTTTGTCGATTCGTTCGGTTGTGTTAGCCGCTTAAACGTTTTAATTTTTACGCTCTATGAAGAATCAATTTTCTCTCAGAATTTCAGCGTTAGAGATGCAGCGCTACTATTCCGGTCAGGCCAGACACGTTGTCGTGACCGCGGAAAATGGCCAGCGGCTGCAATTTTCGGCTGAGTTACTGCGCCGATTCGTGACCCAAGATGGTGTCCAAGGCTGGTTCGAGATTGAGTATGATGACGCCGGCAAGCTACAAGGGTTGGTGTGTTTGAAGTCGTTCTGACTTCGGCCTGTAAAAGCTTATGTTTTGGGAAAAGTTTGTTATAGTACGGCGGTGAAGTCGTTCCGAGAACGCGTTCAAAAAGGCATTAGGTTTCGTTAAACAATATTAGGGGAAGGGTATGGATATTCCATTATTTTCAGAATACGGTGTGAACTACCTCGTTAGATGGGGCCATCTTCTGTTTGGTATCGTTTGGATCGGGTTGTTGTATTACTTTAACTTTGTTCAAACGGAGTATTTTAAAGAAGCCGATGCGGATCACCGCTCTGGTGCGATTCAGAAGCTTGTGCCGCGCGCGCTGTGGTGGTTCCGTTGGGGTGCAGCCTTTACCTTCTTGACGGGTCTTTATCTGTTATACCGTCTCCACGGCGCTATGACCTATGATATTACGGTTGGCGCAACGTTGGGCACGCTCATGGCTTTTAACGTTTGGTTCATTATTTGGCCAAACCAAAAAATAGTGATCGCCTCCGCAACACAAGTTGCGGGCGGCGGTGAAGCGCTGCCGGAAGCCGCAACTGCTGCGCCAAAAGCCGGTCTGGCGTCTCGGACCAACACGTTGTTTTCCATTCCAATGCTGTTTTTTATGGGGTCTTCGGCGCATTTACCAAGCGGTATGGTCACCGATGAGATGGCCGCATCAACCGTGAGTTTGGTCGCAGTCTTTGCCATTATTTTGTTGTTGCAAGTCAATGCCATTCGCGGCAAGCAGGGCCCTATGACCTCAGTCGTTGGTGTGATTCATTGCGGATTGGGACTCACGGCTGTGCTCTATGGTTGCATGCACTTACTGTAGCGGAATCCGTAAAATAGCTTAAAATGCGGGGCCTTTAAGGTCCCGTTTTTTTTGGAAAGCGCCTTTATGAACGATGACATAAAAAATTTAGATGATCTGCCGTCCATTACGCCTGACGCTGCGGATGTTTCTTCCTATCGCCGTGGTGGTCGCTCTGAGGCGCCGAAGCAGAGTAACTTCAACGGCATCTTGATGTTCGTCGTTGTTTTGATGCTGTTAGTGATGGGTTTTGGTGGATACGTGCTCTTTCAAGTTCAAACCAAGCTTGATGAAGCCAATGGGCTTTTAGAAAAAAGTCAGGCCAGCATTGGAGAGCTTGAAAGCAGGCTCGCGGCGACCGGAACGGATGTCTCAAAAACATTCGAGACAATGCAGGCGCAATCGAACACCAATATGAGTGAAATTGATAAGCTTTGGGCGGTCGCTTACCGTCAGAACAGACCTAAAATTGAAAAGGTTGCTGAAGACCTTGAGACAGCGATTACCGGCTTCAAAGCCGAGCTGGATCCGATTGCGGGGGCGGTTTCAGGTGTTGGCGCTAAAATTGATGCCTTAAATAAAGACCTGATCAGCGTGAAGCAGCAACGGTCGATGGATAGTGAAGATCTCTCAACCGAGCTTGCGCTGATCCGACAACAAAATCAGGACCAAGCCGATGCGCTTGAAACCTTGCGGCGAGCCGGTACGGTGATGGCGAAACAGATCAGCGAAGCAAAAGAAGATATTGGCTCGAACCAAAACTATCGCCAGCAGCACAACTCCGAAGTGATCGAGATGAAAAAGCAGATTCAGCGGTTGGATGATGCCCTTGTTGCGCCAACGATGCAGTGAGTGTTTCGGGAAACCTGCGGGTGGGTCCGAGAGGCCTTAGTCGTCAGCCCACTGACTTAAAACGCTGATCGGGACTTCGTTATTTTGATAGGCGACCACAACCCCTTCCTCTGTAATATTCTTGAGCAAGAGTCCTGAGCCGAATCGATTCCCCTCTCGGAGGGATTGACCATTGATAACCACCATTCGAAGACTGGCGTCGTTCGCAAAAATATGGCTCGAAAAACGAATGGCTGAGATTTCCTGTTTGACTTGGCGGCTTAAGCTAGCTTGGAAGGGGTCAGGTTGCGCAGCCGGTCTTTCGCGGACTGGCCTTGATGGGGTCGATCCGATTAATGCTGGTTCAGGACGGGCAGTGCGCGGCTCACGGCTTAACGCGCGGTTATTATTTGGCGGAGTCTGCCCGATAACCGGCTGCGTCGTCGGCAACGGATCAATTTTGGCAGCAGTTGTTTTGGGCGCCTCGGCTAAAAACACAAACCAAATGATCAAGCCAAGAAGATTTAGGATCACGACAGCGCTTGCGACGATCATCCAGAGGCGCTTACCAGGGGTGCGATTGTTGGGTTTTTGGTGGATTGTATTCAGCCCAGGCGTACGGTGCTGTTTTTTCTCTTCTTCAGACTTGTTGAGCGCATCAAGGATGTAAGACATTACAAACTTTCCCCGTCTAAACGTGGCGTTTCGATATCGTCCGCATCATTAATTTTAATCCAAGTTTTAACACCAGCGATCCCATCGGGGGTTAGTCCGGTGGTGAGCTGAAATTGCTTCACTTGGACTTCTAATTCGCCATCGAACACATAACCCGGCGTTGTCGGGCCCGTTCGATCATTGATGACCTGCAACCGGTTGACCAGCCAGTCAACGGCAGGGCCCCGATCGCCTATCGAGATGGGTGCTTTATAGCCCGGAGGGGCTCGCCACAGAAGCGTGAAATTGCCACTCCAAGCATCAAGTAGTTCGGCAACCGGCACGCTATGGATCGTGTTATCCACTTTTAGGGATGCGCTACCGCGGTCGAGTTCGATCAGCGTAAACCACTGGTTGTTGAGATTGATCACGACAGGTCGGTCGAAATCGTTCATTTCATTGAGGCCAGCGATACTCGAAAAGCAAAATAAACCAATGGTTTCTGCAAGCTCACAAGAGGCGGAGTCTGGATCGGTGAAATCGACTCCCCACAACTGGAGCAGATCATTTAAAGCAGCGCCGGCGATGTCGTGGCCGCGAATTAAACGCAATGAGGTGAGGTTTGTGCTGGATTGATCCCCGTAAGGCGCGGGCTGCGTTTCTTCAAACGTTTGCAAGCGCACGGGCTCCGCTATCTCAAGGCTCTGCTGGGGTGCGGGCGCGACGTAAGCGGTCGCGTCTGCGAATTGATCTTCACGAGCCGTCATTGGTTGGTTGATTGTCGCGACAGTCTCTTGCTGCGCCGTGGGTTGTATTTGGGCAATGGGCGCCTCTGATTCGCCCGTGAGCATCAGGATTAAGAGTCCCGTCAGCACAACCAAGCTACCAATGCTCGCGATTGCAATCAATCGCCAGTTAGGACTCGCTTGGGTCTCGGGTCCAAGGATTTCCGAGGCCGCTTTTGCCACGATTTTTGGTGTGACTTGAAGCTCGCCCTCAGAATAGGTGCCCAGTAGAGAGCGATCACAAACCAAGTTAATAATCCGCGGAATACCTTGGCTGATTTTATAAATTCGATCGATCGCGGGTTTTGTGAAAAAAGTACCCTTTGCCCCTGCGACCACCAAGCGATGTTTAATATAGGCTGAAATTTCATCGCGATTTAAGGCGTTGAGGTGAAACCGTGCTGTTATCCTTTGCGACAATTGTCGCAGTTCAGGTTTCGCCAGGAGCACTAAAAGTTCTGGCTGGCCAAGCAAAATAATCTGGAGGAGTTTGCGCTGGTTTGTTTCAAGATTAGTCAGCAAACGCAGTTGTTCTAACACCTCGATGGATAAGTTTTGGGCTTCGTCAATGATGAGTACGGTGCGTCGGTCGTTGGCATGAGCCTCAAGGAGATAGGCGTTAATACAGTCGGTGAGGACTTTAATCGTTGCNCCTTGGGGATAGCTGATCTTTAAATCGTCGCAGGCTGCTGCAAGCAGTTCAGCGGCCGTTAATTTTGGATTGAGAATAAAGGCGGTATCAACTTGGGTGGGGATTTGCTCTAGCAGGCATCGACAGATCGTGGTTTTGCCGGTCCCGACTTCACCTGACAATAAAATGAAGGCGCCGTCACCTTGGATGCCGTACATTAAATGGGCAAGTGCCTCGCGATGCCGATCACTCATATAAAGATATTGAGGATTCGGTGCAATCGAGAAGGGGGATTCTTTCAGCCCAAAATAGTCATTGTAGATTGAAGTCAA
>JGI20157J14317_10002209_pt1 | contig 16980 bp, 18 predicted proteins | sample COG_07_FD_14317 | JGI IMG/M metagenome (IMG submission 14317)
AAAAGCCTGGTGATTTTCGTTTAAAAAGCTTAGGTCAAGACATCGATCTACGTACTGACATTCCCCAGTATAAGGTATTTAATGACGGCCAAGTAGTCGCTCAAGTAACTGACATTTTAGACTATTGGCGTGACGACTTGGTGGCTTTTGTGTTGGGCTGCTCCTTTTCTTTTGAGGAAGCTCTTTTAGCTGATGGCTTAGAGGTGCGCAATCTGACTGAAGGGGTCAACGTGCCCATGTATCGGACTAATATTGCATGTAAATCAGCAGGTCCATTTACTGGCAATATGGTTGTGACAATGCGCCCCTACAAGCCCACAGATGCCATTAGGGCTATTCAAATATGTAGCCGTTTTCCTTCTGTGCATGGAGCCCCTGTGCATTTTGGCAACCCAGCTGAAATTGGCATTACTAACCTAAGCCAACCTGACTTTGGCGATAAGGTGAGTGTCAACGATGGAGAAGTTCCAGTTTTCTGGGCTTGCGGTGTCACGCCTCAGGTGGCTGTTGAAAATGCTAAACCCGCCTTTTGTATTACCCATGCGCCTGGTTGTATGCTGGTGACCGATTTACCCAACAGTACGCTAGCCATATTTTAGGTCAGGAAAATTTTATGCTACTTAATTGCGATTTAGGTGAAAGTTTCGGTTCGTGGACTATGGGCCAAGATGCTAAGGCCATGGCACACATTGATCAGGCCAATATTGCCTGCGGCTTTCATGCCGGTGATCCTGTGGTAATGCAACGCACTTTGGCACTCGCCAAGCAGCATCAGGTGATGGTGGGTGCACACCCAGCCTACCCAGACTTGGTGGGTTTTGGTCGCCGCTCAATGCATTGTTCAAGTCAAGAAATCACTGCCTTTATGCATTATCAAATTGCTGCCCTTGAGGGTATGGCGGCTTGCCAAGGACTGAGGCTAAGCTATGTTAAGCCCCACGGTGCGCTGTATAACGACATGATGAGTAAAGACAGTGTGCGTCAAGCAATTATGCAAGCCGTAAGTAGCTACCCAGTCAGAGCGATGGATAATGGTTCAGCCAACTCACCATTAAAATTAATGTTACAAGCCAATGCCAGCGCAGACGAGCATCTTCAGCAAGCCCAAGATATGAAGCTAGAGTTATATTTTGAAGCCTTTGCTGATCGGTGTTACGAAGACGATGGTAGCTTAATGGCACGTTCCAAAACAGGTGCTGTGCTTGATCATGACGCCATGCTCAAGCAAGTCCAACAATTGGTCCAATACGGCACTATTACTAGCGCTAGCGGCTCCACCTTGCATCTTAAAGTGGATAGTCTGTGTGTACATGGAGACAACGATACCGGTATTGCTGCCATCAAATCTATTCGTCAATTGATGGAAAAACCATCGGCTCGAAAGGCTTAATCTTAGTCTATGAACGCTCACCAAACGCACATCCAACTGGCCAGCGAAAATAGCTACATCATTTATTTCGGTGACCCTGATGCCTTAGACATTAGCCCCCATGTTAGTGCAACAATCGCCATGACCTGTGCTCAGATCAAGCAGCACTTTGGCAAACGGTTAATCGATCTGGTGGCTTCTTATGCGTCCCTTTTGGTTATTTATGACACTGATAAGTGTGACCATTTATGGGCTAAAAAGGCCTTAAGGTCAATTTTAGAAGCGCCTCAGGCTGCCCATGAAGATAGTGGTCGCTTAGTTAACATACCAGTTTTTTACAGCACCATATATGGCCCCGAACTCGACCTAATAGCCCAAAGCTCAGGTCTTTCAGTAAACCAAGTTATTGACATTCACAGTGCCAGCGAATACCGCGTTTATGCCATTGGTTTTGCCCCAGGTTTTGCCTACTTAGGTGAATTAGACGAGCGCCTTGCTGCGCCCCGACTGACGACGCCGAGATTAAAGGTGCCTGCTGGCGCAGTGGCCATAGCAGACCGCCAAACGGCAGTGTATCCTGCAAGTTCGCCAGGTGGATGGAATCTTATTGGCCTTTGTCCAACCCCCATGTTTGACCCAGAAAAGGCACCCCACATGCCTGTATCTGTGGGTGACCGAGTAAAGTTTAACCCCATAAATGAGCAGCAATACCTTGCTATGGGGGGCCAACTGCATGAGCTTTAAAGTGCTCCAGCCAGGCCTATTAAGCCTATTACAAGACCTGGGTCGGTTTGGTCAGCATGACATAGGTTTGACCACGGGTGGACCGCTAGATCGCGAAGCATTTTTGTGGGCCAACCGTATACTACATAACCCACCTAATACCTGTTCCATAGAGGTAAGCTTTGGTGGTTTGCAACTGCAAGCACAAATAGATAGTTATTTTTGTGTGACTGGAGCTAGTCTAGAGGTCACAGTTAATGGCATCAATAAAGCCCTATGGACCAGCCACAAAGTCAAAGCTGGTGACGAAATAAAGTTAGACTATTCTAGTCATGGTTGTCGCAGTTATTTGAGTGTGGCTGGCGGTTTCCAAATTACGCCAAGCTTCGGTAGTCAAGCCACGGTCGTGCGCGAAAAAATAGGTGGATTAAATGGCGCTAAGCTCAAGGCTCAGGATAGCCTTGCATGTAACGAAATAGTTCAATTGCGCCGCCAAGCATTAGCTATGAAAGATTGGCCTTTATACGGTCCTCAAGGCCCAGAAGAAAATACCCCTAATCGGGTTTTGCGCCTCTTACCCGGCTATCAGCATCATCATTTTGATGCGGCGACAAGAGTCCGTTTTTTTCATAGCCAATACAGGGTTACTGATCGCAGTGATCGTATGGGGATGCGGCTTGAAGGCCCTGATGTGTCATGCCCATCTCAACAAATGCTCTCTGAAGGCATTTGTCTAGGCGCCGTTCAAGTACCTGCAGATGGACAGCCCATTGTTCTACTTAATGACCGACAAACTATTGGTGGCTACCCCAAAATCGGTGCCATTATGGCGCGTGATTTAGCTCAACTTGTTCAATTAAGACCAGGTGACACAGTGACTTTCGAAGCCGTAGATTTATATCAAGCTCAAACGATCAACACCCTAGCACAGCTCAAATTTGAAGCCACTCAATTGCTGTATTTGAAGGATTAAACATGTCAAACGATCAACAACTAAGCCAACAGATTGAAGACATACTGGTGGCCCGAAACCCTCGAGGCATGTCACAAATTAAGGCGGCATTAACACCGGGATACTGTCTAAGGGCGGCCCAAATTTTACAAACCTGCATCCAACAAAAGCCAGGTGCTACCATACTCATCGGCACTGGTTTTCCAGTGGTAGGCACCTTTGAGACTGATGGTCCTGTGGGTGCTATTGCACTCTATGATAGCCTTGAGCATTTAGGCGCCGTACCTGTGCTTGTGTGTGGTCAACCATTAGTAGGAGTGCTCGCTGAACGTTATCGTACCCATGCCATTCGTGTAGGGGAACATGTCCATATTGAAGGTGAAACGTTAGCAGCCCTGAACCACCTCAATCCTCAAGCCATAGTTTCCATAGAGCGCCCAGGACAGGCTCAAGACGGCCACTATTATAATATGCGCGGTGAGAATATCAGTGAGCGTACGGCTTGTTTTGATGGCTTTATGAAGTGGGCCGAGTGCCCTACTATTGCCGTCGGTGATGGTGGCAACGAAATTGGCATGGGTAAAGTCATTCATGCACTAAAGAAGCTGGATATCGTGCCGTCCGTAACAAGCGCAGATGAACTTATTGTGGCTGACGTTTCTAACTGGGGGGCATATGGTATGATCGCTTTTTTAGGTCTATGGCAACAACAAGATTTATTAGCTAAAATTAGGCCTTTAGCCATTTTGCAGTACCTATCAGAACTTGGCAGTGTGGATGGTGTAACCCGCATAAACCAGCTCACAGAAGATGGTCTGCCCGTGGGTGAAGGCCAATCAGTGATTGCCCAATTACGCCAAATCACAGGTTTTAGTCGTTAAATATGCTGATCCAATTCAATAAAGGAATAGAATGTGCGTATTCGCAACCTTAATAGCTTTATCAAGGTCGCTACTTTAGGTAGTTTTCATGGTGCTGCAACTCAGTTACACGCGTCCCAGCCTGCCATATCTGCCCGCATTGCAACTTTGGAAGAAGACCTAGGCGTTAAGCTTTTTAAGCGTGACCAAAGTGGCACCAAATTAACGGCACGAGGCCGCCAGCTGCTCCCTTTTGCCGAACGCCTAGTCGCTATTAGTAATGAAATGAAGGCTCAACTGCAAGATGATGCGCCTCAACAAGGTATTTTCCGTATTGGCATTGCCGATACCGTGGCGCACTTATGGCTAAGAGATTTATTAGAAGTTTGGCGGGAACAACACCCTTTAATTCAATTTGAGCTAACGATTGACCTGTCGCTTGCGCTTTATAAACAATTGGAAGAGCATCAGTTAGACTTAGCCCTTATGGTTTATACTGGTCAGGCTATTGCTGTCAATACGCAGCCACTAAGTGCCTTGCCACAAACTTGGGTAGGGAGTGAGCACTTTGCTAAAAGTGGTCGTGATATGGACATTGTAGCCCTAAGCCAATGCCCTATTTTAAGTTTTCCTGCCGCCACAGGGCCAGGAAAACATTTACAAGAATTATTTAGTCAAGTAACAGAAAAGCCAAAATTTCATACCAGCAATTCCGTGTCTGGTTTATTGGCTATGGCAGAACAAGGGGCAGGGATTGCGCTGCTGCCGCAGCCCATTGTTGAAGAGGCCCTAGCAGCCCGAAGATTGACTCGATTCAATGTTGACCCAGCACCTCCTAAGTTGAAATTTTGTTGCGGTTGGCGCAAAGATGAAGACCGTTTATTACCCCAATTATTAGCCGATAGTGCCAGCAAGCTGGTCAATCAGATTATTAGAGATTAAGTTATGAGTATTGTTTACCTTAATGGCACTTATATGCCAATTGAAGACGCCCATGTGTCACCGCTTGACAGAGGTTTTTTGTTTGGTGATGGCATCTATGAAGTGATTCCTTCCTATGGTGGGAAGATGGTTGGTTTTGGTCCCCATATTGATCGCATGATTGAGGGATTGGGAGCCTTAGAGATTGAGTTAAACTGGAGCCATGACCAGTGGCGAGACCTATGCCAAGAGCTAATTAAACGTAATCCTAAGAGTCAAATAGGTTTGTACTTGCACGTCACACGTGGCGCCGATATCAAGCGCCATCATCCCTATCCTAAAGGTGTGTCTCCCACTGTGTTTGCGATGCCAACAGACATCCCTCCGGCGCCGATTCCAGAAAGAGATAAAGTGGATGGGTATAAAGTAACCACCATGCAAGATGAGCGTTGGAAACGCTGTAACATAAAGTCAATTTCTTTACTTGGCAATGTCATGCACTACCAAAAGGGCTACAGCCAAGGCAGTGGTGAGGTGTTACTGTTTAACGACAAAAATGAGTTAACTGAGTGTGGGGCATGTAATGCCTATATTGTTAAAAATGGCACCATGATTACACCCATTCTAGACCACCAAATTTTACCTGGCATTACCCGACTCATTGCATTGGGTGTGTTAAGAAGCGAGGGCAGTATTGCCGTGGAAGAGCGCACAGTGACAAGAGAGGAAGTGTTTGATGCCGATGAAATATGGATATCTAGTTCCAGCAAAGAGCTAGCTCCAGTGACGCACATTGATGGTCAACTTGTGGGTGATGGAAAGCCAGGGCCCGTTTGGGAAAAAGCAGCTAAGCTATACAGCGCTGGAAAATTTAACTACTAGGTACCTTCCCATGGCTCGTCCTAGCTACATGGTAGTAGATCTCGCCGCATTGATTGCCAACTATCAGTGGGCCTGTCAGCTCGCACCTCACGCCCAAACTATGGCTGTTGTAAAGGCTAATGCGTACGGCCACGGGGCAGTTGCTTGCGCCCGTGCTTTGCAGCCATCCGCGCCAGCCTATGCCGTTGCCTGTATTGAAGAGGCTATGGAACTGCGTGATGCGAATATCGCAACGCCCATATTACTCTTAGAAGGCACGTTTACAGCTGACGAAATAGCAGTCGCTGCAGCCCAAGACTTTTGGTTAATGGTGGAGAACCCCCTGCAGGTTGAGGCTATTTTAAATGCTCAGGTATGCAGACCTCTCAAGGTGTGGATTAAAATCGATACGGGCATGCATCGACAAGGCTTGCACCCATCAAAAATAAAGGGCTACCACGCGCAATTAATGGCCAGCCCCAAGGTATTAGATGAGATGGTATTTGCCACTCATTTTGCCAGTGCTGATGAACTTGGTAATGACTTGACCCAAATTCAGTTACAGCAGTTTTTGCAAACCACAAAGTCCTTTGAACACGCTCTCAGCTTGGCAAACTCTCCAGCAATAATGGCGTGGCCTAAAGCTCATGCGGATTGGAATCGGGCAGGTTATATGCTTTACGGCAACTCACCGCTAGATCAGGACCACCCGTCTAGTCAGGGTTTAGTGCCCGTGATGCAGTTATGGTCATCGGTCATTTCTATGCGTCAAATTGAGACTGGAGAAAGTGTAGGCTATGGCCAAAGTTGGCATGCTCGTCGACCCTCAACCATCGCGACTGTGGCTATTGGATATGGCGATGGTTATCCAAGAAGCGCAGCATCTGGTACCCCTGTCTTGGTCAATAATCAACGTGCTAGTCTTGTTGGCCGTGTATCAATGGACATGATTACTATAGACGTAACAGAGCTGAGTGACACTAAAATAGGCGATCCTGTGTGTTTATGGGGGCCTGGATTAAACATCAATGAAGTCGCACAACATGCAGGCACCATAGGTTATGAATTAATGACCCGAATGACTCAACGCTTACCTATTCGGTATACTGATGAAGGATAATAATGCAGCCTTCTGACGAGGGCTAACCCATTCATTTAGGTAGGTAATCGCCGGCGGGCATTAATCGACATAAGCACGCCTAAACTCACCATTAGGGTAACGGCTGAAGTGCCCCCATAGCTGACCAATGGTAACGGTACACCGACCACAGGTAGCAAGCCACTGACCATACCTACATTCACCATGACATAAACAAAGAAGGTCAAGGTCAAACTTGCTGATAACATGCGGTCAAATGGCAACATAGCCGCACCAGCAATTATTAAGCCCCTTACCAACACCAGAAAATACAACGTGAGTAATAGACATACGCCCAATAACCCAAATTCTTCAGCCAACACTGCAACTATAAAATCTGTTTTGGTTTCTGGTAAAAAGTCTAAATGGGACTGCGTTCCTTGCAGCCAGCCTTTCCCATTTATGCCACCTGAGCCAATGGCAATTTTAGACTGGATAATATTCCAACCGGCGCCTAATGGATCACTTTCTGGGTCTAGAAATGTGACCACTCTTTGTTTTTGGTATTCACGCATGCCTGACCAAATTAGAGGTAGGCCAGCAGCACCAAGAATCACAGCAGCAATGAGGTAACGCCACAACAAACCAGCAAAAAAAATAACAAACACGCCAGAAGTCCCAATGATCACAGACGTACCCAAATCTGGTTGTTTGGCAATTAACAATACGGGCAGTAACACTAACACCATGGACACTATGACGTGAATTAAACGGGGCGGCCTAAGTTGGTTAGCCAAGTACCAAGACACTGTTAATGGCACCACTAGTTTCATAATTTCAGAAGGTTGGAATCGAGGCAACCCTGGAATTTCAAGCCACCGTTGAGCCCCTTTGGCACCCACACCGAATGACAAGACTGCAACCAACAGAATGATTCCAAATATATAAACCAAAGGAATCCACCGCTGCACATGGCGCATATTGATTTGCGCGACAAACAACATCGCCATGAGGGCTAACCCATAACGCACCATTTGTTTTTGTACCGCAATTTCACTGGATCCAGAACCAGAATACAACACCACTAAGCCAAACGACATGATGACCAACAGCAAAACTAGCAACCAAGGGTCTAATTTAAGCTTGACCCACAAACCTGGTTTGCGTTTTAAGTGGCTTCTTAATTCTGGGGCCAAACGTTGGAAATCAGCCATCGTTAATTGCACCTTGCGTATTTTCGACTTCTGCTTCTGCCTCTAAGTCCACTTCGACTATAGCTGTAGCTTCAGGCTCGGATTCAGGCTCGATTTTAGTCCCGAGGATATAGCTGTCGAAAAGCTTTCGGGCCAAAGGTGCTGCCGCAGAGCTGCCCCCACCCCGGTTTTCAATAATCACTGCGACCACAATCACAGGATCTTTGGCCGGTGCCCATCCAATATAAAGACCATGATCTCGAAACCGTTCTGCTAGCTTTTCAGCATCATAGGTACTGTCTTGCTTAATGCCTAACACTTGAGCAGTGCCAGTTTTACCTGCCATTTTATAACTACTGTCAGCACCACTGCGTCGACCAGTACCATATTTACCATGCATCACATCAATCAGCGCAGCGTGGACTTTATTCCAATCACTGTCACGCTTGAGTTCAATATTATCAGGCTGCTGAGGATCCTTGTGGCCTATTTCACTGACTTTTTTTACCGCCTGGCCATCAATCGCTTTGATCATTCGGACTTGATGCCATTGGCCTTTATTGGCAAGCACCATGGCCATGGTTGCTAACTGTGTTGGTGTCGCCGATAAAAAGCCTTGGCCAATGCCTAAATTCAATGAATCGCCAGGGAACCAAGAGGCATTACGATTGGCACGCTTCCATTTTTTAGTGGGTAGCACTGCCTTAGTTGCTTCTGGCTGGTCAGCAATGGTGACTTGGCCTAAGCCAAATTGACTGAGGTACTTGGTCATGGGTGTATTACCCATGACATCAGCAATGGCGTAATAAAAGGTATCCACAGACTCAACTATGGACTTATGCATGTTCACACGCCCATGCCCCCCTTCTTTCCAGTCTCGATAAAAACGTCCACCTTCTGTGAGTTGATAATAACCAGGATCCCAAAGGGAAAACTTGCGAGAGATGATGCCAGAGTCAATACCCGCCAGGGCAATAACAGGCTTCACTGTTGAAGCGGGAGGATAACGTCCACGTAGAGCTCGATTGAATAACGGCAGATCATTAGAAGTTCGGAGGGCGTCGTAATTAGCGTTGCTAATGCCAGTGACAAATTGATTAGCACCATAAGAGGGTGCACTAGCCATGGCTAATATACCACCTGTTTTCGGATCAATCGCCACAATCGCTCCTCGCTTACCTTCTAGCAATTGCGCAGCATCTTGCTGTAATTGGGCATCCAAGAACAGGGTAATGTCCCGCCCAGGTAGTGGCTCAAGTCGGTCTAGCACCTCTAATACTCGACCCCGCGCATTCGTTTCTACAGTTTGATAGCCCACTGTACCGTGCAATTCAGTTTCGTAATAACGCTCTATACCTAATTTTCCCACATGATGAGTGGCACTATAATTAGTGGCATCTAAGTTTTTGAGTTCGCGATCATTGATCCGCCCCACATATCCCAATGCGTGCACAAACCCATCGTCTAATGGGTAATAGCGTACTAGCTCGGGCACAATCCTGACACCAGAAAAGCGGTGCTGATTCACCGTAATTTGAGCAATCTCAGCTTGGCTCAATTGAAATCGCAGTGCCACTGGACTATAGGGCCTCCGAGGCTGATTTAAACGCCGCTTGAAGCGTTTAATATCACTGTCATCAAGGGTTAAAATTTGACCTAATTCAGCGAGGACTTTGTCAATACTGCGCCGACCTCCGGATAACTGTTCTGGAACTAGGGTTAAGCTGTGGCTGGCCCGATTACCTGCTAATAAAGACCCATGAGTATCGTATATCAATCCCCTTGTCGGAGCGAGGGCCTGCAATTGCTGTCGGTTGTCATCCGATGCCGTAACATAATGTTGGTGTTGCCAAACTTGCAAATAAACCAAGCGACAAACAAGACCCACAAAGACGATGATGATGAGCCATAGGGACCACCAGAGACGCGTCTGAAATTGACTGTCTTCTCTGCGCTGGGCATCCAAATTTGACCAAGACATAATCGGATCGGCTACTTATGGTAAGGGTGATTGTTAAGCAAACTCCAGGCTCGGTATATTTGCTCAGCTAATAAAACTCGAACTAATGGATGGGGCAAAGTGAGCGCTGATAATGACCAACGTTGATCGGCCCTAGCAACACAATCTGAAGACAGGCCATCGGGCCCACCCACTAGCAAAGTGACATTACGACCACCCATACGCCAATCTCCACATTGTTTAGCAAGTTGCTCGGTGCTCCAAGAGGTGCCTAATACATCTAACGCAATCACTTGGTCTTGGGCTGGGATAGAGGCCAACATCTGCTCCCCTTCCTTAGCAATAGCGCGCTGTAAATCAGCACCCTTACCTCGAAAGCCTAGGCCTATTTCATGCAATTGCAACTGCATGTCACTGGGCATTCGACGCGCATATTCGTTATAACCTTGAGTTACCCAAGTAGGCATTTTAGTGCCTACCGCTAGCAACTTAATTTTCATCTATTCACGGGGCTCAACAGCACTGGATAAATCTTGTTTGAGCGCTGGATTCCACAAACGTTCTAAGTCATAGAACTCTCGAGCTTCAGCTTGCATTACATGCACCACAACATCACCAAGATCTGACAAGACCCAGTCTCCACTCATTTCGCCTTCGATACCCAAAGGCAAAACACCATTTTGTTTGGCCTTGAATGACACTTCATCAGCCAATGATTTGACATGGCGATTAGAGGTGCCCGTGGCGATCACCATGTAATCTGTAACGTTTGATAAACCACGTACATCCAGTTGCACAATGTCTTTACCCTTCATGTCCGTTAAGGCACTGCTAATTACTGTTAATAAGTCTTCAATGGGCATAGCCATAATTTGTGTTCCAAAAATCTAATTAATGCCGTAAAGGCTTTGGCTTGCAATGTATTTTGCCACTGCAGGCGCTAATTCTATTGCGCTGGGTTGATAGCCTAAGCGCAGCTGTTGCCGAATCTGCGTCGCAGATACGGGATATTGCCCTAATTTCAGGTGGGCTACCTGACCCAACGGTGAAGCTAACAAATGTTTAGCGTCGTCAACTTTGTGAGCCGCATACCAAGTAAGCAACTCGGGATCCTGTGGCCAAATAGTTGCAGGCCGAGTGAGCACTAACAAATGCCCATAATCTAATAGCTCTTGCCATCGGTGCCATTGCTGTAAACCAGCAAAAGCATCCAAGCCCATGCACCAGATTAGTGGCATCATAGGCCCTATTTCTTGCCTAACTTCAGCCAGAGTCAATATACTGTAGCTTGGACCTTGTCGCTGAATCTCGCGTGTGTCCATCGCTAATTCGTCATGGCCTGCGATGGCCAAGGATAACATTTCTACCCTTTGTTTTGCGTTCGCCAAAGGCCTGTGACGATGGGCAGGTTGACTATTTGGCAGCAACTGCAGGGGTTTTACCCCGAGGTATTGACTCACCTCAATGGCTGATGAAACATGGCCTTGATGGATCGGATCAAAAGTACCACCCCACAAGACCTTAACTGCTGCCGCAGAGATAGGCTTACGATCGGGTATGGCCATCACCAAAAACCACATACTTTTGGGACGTTAGACCTTCAAGACCTACGGGCCCCCGTGCATGTATCTTATCTGTTGAAATGCCAATCTCGGCACCCAGACCGTATTCAAAGCCATCTGCAAAAGCAGTAGAGGCATTGATCATCACTGAACTCGAATCTACCCGTGCCATAAACTCTCGGGCTTTAGTATAATTTTCACTCACTATAGCATCCGTGTGATGGGAGCCGTAGTTATTAATATGCTCAATGGCTGCTTCCATATTACTGACCACTTTAACAGACAGCACAGGTGCTAAGTACTCAGTAGACCAATCATCTTCTGTGGCCGCCAAAACCTTGCCTTGGTAACTGCTTACCTGAGCCATCGCTTGCGGGCATAAACGCAGTTCAATATCCGCTTCTTGTAAAGCTTGAAACAACTGAGGAAGCAGTTCTTCCGCCCGAGACTCGGCAACCAACAAAGACTCCATGGCGTTGCATACACCATAGCGTCTAGTTTTTGCATTAATAGCGATGTTAATCGCCTTAGTAGCATCCGCTTGATCATCGATGTACACGTGGCAGTTCCCATCCAAGTGCTTGATCACAGGAATGCGCGCTTCTGCACTTACTCGCTGAATCAAACTCTTACCACCACGAGGCACGATTACATCAACAAACTCTGTCAAAGTTATCAGTTCCCCTACAGCAGAGCGATCGGTAGTTTCAACAACCTGAACCGAAGCAACGGGCAAGCCTGCTGCATTTAGACCCTGCTGTACACATTGAGCAATCGCCTGATTCGAATGGGACGCTTCTGAGCCACCTCGCAAAATAGCAGCGTTACCTGATTTTATACACAGGCTGGCCGCATCAACCGTCACATTAGGGCGAGATTCATAGATAATCCCTACGACCCCAAGTGGTACGCGCATTTTGCCAAGCTGAATACCTGATGGGCGAAAACTCATGCCCGAAATCTCACCCACTGGGTCCGCTAAATCCGCAACCTGCCTTAGGCCAATTACCATAGCGTCAATGCCTTCGTCTGTAACCCTTAATCGGTCGAGCATAGCCTCATCTAGGCCATTTTTTTCAGCCGCTGATAAATCTTTTTGGTTCGCTATTTTGAGGGCAGACCTTGCATTATTTAAAGCATTGGCCATGCTTATTAACGCATTATTTTTTGCCATGGTTGGAGCCGTCGCCAATACCTTTGAAGCGGCTTTCGCTTGGGCTCCCAATTGCTGCATATAATCAGCCACAGACATGACATTTTCTCTTAAAAATTTGTAAATATACCGGCGTCCATAGTATAGCCCGAATTATCGATCAATAGATCATAAGTCAGTACAAATACTGGATTTTTTCTATTCTCCCCAAGCGGGTACTAGTGTCTGTGGCAGGCCCAGTTGCGATAGAATTCGCGCCACCACAAAATCAACCATATCGGCTACACTTTGGGGCCGATTATAAAACCCAGGGCTAGCAGGGATTACCACTGCGCCCATGCGCGTTAATTTTAGCATGTGCTCCAGATGAATTTCAGAATAAGGCGCTTCTCTGGGCACTAAAATCAGGTGTCGGCGTTCTTTTAAATGCACATCTGCCGCACGCTCGATAAGGTTATTACTTGCACCACAAGCAATTGCAGACAAACTACCCGTGCTGCATGGGCACACAACCATGGCATCACCTCCACCAGAACCTGAGGCGACTGGAGCCATCCACTGTTGCTTACCAAATACCCGCAACTGGCCCTCTTTTGCGCCGTACAAAGCACTAAAAAAGGACTGCATTGTCGCCGTTGCAGAAGGCACTTTAAGGTCTGTTTCAGTAGCTAGCACGACCTGCGCTGCTGAGGAAACCATGAGTGACACTTCACATTGTGATGCTAATAAGCATTGCAGTAAACGCAATCCATATTGGGCGCCTGAAGCGCCTGTAATCGCCAGTGTGACTTTAAGCGCTCCCACTGAAAAGTTTGTGGGCACTGGTGGTGGGTTCATAAGCTTATTTAATGGTGAATTTTAACCTTATTGTACCAGCTAAAAGCTTAGATGCTAGCTTGTGCTNANANACGGCCCANNNANANCCTTAAAAACCCNTAAAAACCCTTAAAACCCTAGTAAATTAAACTTAAGCTGCAAGACTTTTTGTGACAAGTAACATATACTCTCCCCACTTTTTACGCGCCTTAATGGACCATTTTAAAAATCTCATGTTGAGCCTCAATCAAGCCCTTGAGCAATCCCAAGTCGATCCCCAACTTGTCTCCGTCGTCGACTCTATTACCAACACCTGTAAAAACATTGCTGAGCGCCTCCGTGGAGGCGCCCTAAGTGGCCTCTATGGGTCGGCTGAACAAGAAAATATTCAAGGGGAAGTGCAAAAGAAATTAGATGTTATTGCTAATGACTTGCTCAAACAGTCATTGCTTGCTAACCGCAGTGTCGCAGGTATCGCTTCAGAAGAAGAAGAAAATGTTATTGTGGGTAATGCAGAGGGCCGATACCTAGTCACTTTCGACCCGTTAGATGGCAGTTCAAATATCGATGTGAATGTTACTGTGGGAACTATTTTTTCTATACTAGCTCTGCCCAATAGCGACTCAACCTTTGCAGTCACTACTGATACTTTTTTACAAGCAGGCCATAAGCAGATCGCTGCTGGTTATGTCTTGTATGGACCCTCAGTCATTCTTGCCATGACCACAGGGCAAGGCGTGTCAATGTATAATCTAGGGGCAGATGGCGTTTTCTACCAGACAGAAGACCGCATTAAGGTGCCTGAACAGACCCAAGAGTTTGCCATCAACATGTCCAACCAACGCTTCTGGCAAGCACCCATGCAACGCTATATAAATGATTTACTGCTGGGTGACGAAGGCCCTTTAGGTAAACGATTTAATATGCGATGGATCGCTTCCATGGTAGCAGAAGTTCACCGGATTTTGACTCGCGGTGGGGTCTTTATGTACCCCTATGATAATCGGGATCCAAGCAAAGCTGGCAAACTCCGCTTAATGTATGAAGGCAACCCTATGAGTTTCCTCATTGAGCAAGCAGGAGGAGCGTCCAGCGATACCCAAAAACCCATCATGGACGTTAAACCCCATCATATTCACCAACGAGTACCTGTCATTTTAGGCTCAAAAGAAGAAGTTGAGCGTGTAAATAGCTACCACCAAAGCCCACTGACAGATTAGGTACTTTAGACAATATCATACTGTTATTAACCAATATTAGGATCAGACTAGATCATGAGCTACCAAAACATCCCCGCTGGTAAAGATTTACCGAACGACATTTATGTTGTGATTGAAATACCAGCCAACAGTAGTCCCGTAAAATACGAAATTGACAAAGACGCAGATGCTTTATTTGTCGATCGCTTTATGGCTTCGCCCATGTTCTATCCCGCTAACTACGGCTATATCAACAACACCCTTGCGGATGACGGTGATGCTTTAGACGTTTTGGTAGTCACTCCTTATCCTGTGGTGCCAGGCAGCGTTATTCGTTGTCGCCCAGTNGGTGTTTTAAATATGACTGATGAAGCGGGAGAGGACGCCAAACTNTTAGCGGTGCCCCATGAAAAGTTAACTCAAGCCTACAATGATGTGCATGACATTACTGACTTACCCGAAATGCTTCGTAACAACATTAAAGAGTTTTTTGAGAACTACAAGAACCTAGAAAAAGGAAAATGGGTCAAGGTTGAAAGTTGGGAGGGTGTGGACGCTGCAAAAGTCAAAATACAAGCAGCAGCTGCAGCATACAAAGGTTAGTTCCACATGATTAAGAGGCTGGATTTGCATACCTAAGCCATGGCGCGACGTGCAAACCAGCCTAACGGTTAACTCATGGCTAACCCTGGGTTAACAATTCTCTCAAGTCAATGATCGCAGCGTTAGCACGGGCGATGTAAGACGCCATAACCAAAGAGTGGTTAGCCACTAAACCAAAGCCCGAGCCATTCATAATTATGGGACTCCATAAGGTCTCTTGGGTCGATTCCAACTCGCGAATAATTTGTCTCAAGCTCACCAAAGCATTTTTCTTTTCCAACACCGATTTAAAATCTACTTCAATGGCTCGCAATAGCTGAATCAAGGCCCAACTGGCACCCCGCGCTTCATAAAACACGTCATCAATTTCTGACCAAGGCGTTTTAATGACGAACTCACTGTCCGCACTAGTCGACTGAGTTGCTGACGCATCACCTGCCAAGTCTGTATTTAATCGTTTCTGACCCACGCTGGCGCTCAGACGTTGCGACAAACTTCCAAGGCGGGTTTCTACGTCTCCTAACCAGCGAGTCAGATTATCAGCCCGAGCATAAAATTGCGCCTGGCTTTGTTGCTGATCTGAAAGCCGTTCTAGGTAGCGGATAAGAGCATTTATGCCTGTCAGGTACTCACCTTCACTGGACGGCAACATCCAGCTTTTACTGTCAAAATTAAATTGCGGTTCGGTAATCGCTAGATCTGGATCTTCAGTCGATTGGGATTGAGAACGGCTAAAGTCTTTGCGCATCGCACGAGATAAATCACGCACTTGAATCAACACTCCATATTCCCAATTAGGAATATTATCCATCCATACCCCTGGTAGGGACACATCGTTGGAAAGGTAGCCACCAGGTTTATTTAACATGGTATTGGCAACATACAATAAGGCCTTCGTAGTGGCTGCGCCGGTGATAGTCTGTGCTGTGGGTGGCGGTGCAATATCGGGCTCACTATTCCAATACAAGCAAGCCTAGTACTGACGAGACTAGCCCATAAACAATCACTAACACTCCCAAAGTTCTGATGATCCAGTGGCTCCCATCAACATAATCCTCTTTAAGGTTGCGTAATCCTTGCTTGATGTTGGGCATTATGAGTTCCTTTGAATAGTGCTGATTAAAGCAGCAATGGCACTGTTTTTATATGGTGCTAGTTGGCGTAAACTTCAAGTTCATCCTTGCGAGCAAGGTAATTAACTTCTACACGCGCAGGACGACTGTGTTTTATATTAGCCCTAATTCGCTGCTCTGGATCAGCACTATTCATAGTTTGATAAAGCCAGCGCACTTGATCGTCTTTGGGGGCTACAATCAGCATCGTGGCTTTTAAAGCATGGGCCTTTTTCGCCACCCCTATTAACCATTGAACAAGCAGTGGATCTTGCTGATCTAATAACTGAGTCGGAACAAGTAGCTTTTGATTACGCATTGCTGCCACGGCAGTTGCTGGCGCTGGCACACTCACTTCTGCACTCACTTTTGCACTTTGGTTAACATCATGGTCATTAATTAACTGTCTCATGGTTGCTAACTGGCCATGCTTCGGCATAACAAGTGTGGCCCGCGAAAAGAACACGCGTGCTTGTTGAACCTTATTTTGCCTTAGACTCGACCGAAGTAATTCATGATAGCGCTCAACAATCTTTTCTAAAGCCGCTACTGCTTTGGTATTATCAGGTTCTTTAGCCAGCACTTTCCTTAAATAATAATATGAGTTGTCACTCTTAG
>JGI20157J14317_10002216_pt1 | contig 16940 bp, 15 predicted proteins | sample COG_07_FD_14317 | JGI IMG/M metagenome (IMG submission 14317)
CCTAAAACATTGATTTAAAACGTAATAGGGATTATTAAAGCAGAGAGGAAGGGATTCGAACCCTCGATTCCGCGATAACGGAATACACGCTTTCCAAGCGTGCGCCTTCGACCACTCGGCCACCTCTCTATTGTTTTTAAAATTGACGCTAAATAACAAAAAAAACAAATGCTATTAAATATTTTTAGCAATAAAGATATTTAGACAATAATTCTCCCCAACATAGCCCATTGAACTTTACAACTTAAACACTGCAAGGGCATTCTGACTAGTCAGTAAAGCGAGTTCTTTTTCAGTTCTTTGATGGACTTCCGACAGTTTTCTTAAAATATAAATCAAATATTCACTTTGATTTCGTTTGCCTCTAAATGGAGCAGGAGCCAGATAAGGTGCATCGGTCTCCAAAACGATATGATCTATGGAAATTTGATCCAAAAACTGATCGATTTTACCGTTCTTAAATGTAAGAACTCCTCCAATGCCCAATTTAAGATTGAGACCTATGGCCTTTTCTGCCTGTTCTTTGGTTCCGGTAAAACAGTGGAAAATTCCTGATAAATCCTCCCCTTTATGTCCTTCCAAGACCTCAAAAACCTCATCGAAAGCGTCGCGACAATGAATTACAATGGGTAATTCTTTCTCCTTTGCCCAACTTATTTGAGCGTCAAAAGCCTCTTGTTGTTGTTTGAGAAAGCTCTTATCCCAATACAAATCAATACCGATCTCCCCTACGGCGGCAAAATTTCGTTTGGCCAAGAATTGCTCTACATGAAGGAGTTCCTCCTTATAGTTTTCCTTAACATGGGTGGGATGCAATCCCATCATCAAACGTATATGATCAGGATATTTCTTTTCCAAATCCAGCATCCTTGCAGTATAAGTACTGTCGATGGCGGGAAGATAAAAACGTTCGACTCCCACTGCAATGGCCTTTTCTATCACTTGATCTCGATCTTCGTCAAAAGCTTCGACATATAGATGGGTATGGGTATCAATCAGTTTCATAAAGCGTAAAATTAAGGTTTCGTTTTTTTACATTTGTAAAAAACATGCTCTTTGTTTAAAAACATCCCACTCAAGCAAATCAAACTAAAATTGACCAAAACCAGTCATTTGGTCTGTCAATCTCGAATCAACGGTGTGAAAGCGGTATTACTTGTTGATACTGGGGCATCCAATAGCTGTATTGCACTTGCTGAAAAAGAGAATTTTAAGATCGAGGAAAATGGCGAACCCTTTGAAGCTTCCGGAGCCGGTAAAGATAAGGTTAAAGCCGTTTTAGGTCATCATTGTGATCTGATCTTGGGAAGACATGCCGTTGGAAAACACGCCTTCGTGTTGTTAGACATGCAACACATCAATGCTACTTTGATTCATGAAAACGGAAAACCGATCAATGGAATTTTGGGTGCTGATTTTTTAAAGAAAAATCAAGCTATTATTGATTACAAAAACAAAAGTCTAAACCTATAACTCTAATGCTTTTTTAACATCATTGTCCATCAAAAACTCCTCTGGACTTTCCAGTGCCTCTTTGATGGCTACCAAAAAGCCAACAGACTCCTTACCATCTATGATTCTGTGATCATAGGACAAAGCCAAATACATCATAGGACGGATTTCAACTTTCCCTTCTATGGCTACGGGTCTTTCGATAATGTTGTGCATTCCCAAAATACCAGATTGTGGGGGATTAATAATAGGAGTAGATAGCATGGAACCAAAAACCCCTCCATTGGAAATGGTAAATGTTCCACCCGTCATATCATCTACAGTGATTTGACCATCTCTGGCACGAATGGCCAGTCGCTTAATTTCTTGTTCGATTGCTCTAAAGGATAAATTTTCTGCACCTCTTACCACGGGTACCATCAATCCTTTCGGGCCAGATACAGCTACACTGATATCGCAGTAATCGTATGCAATTTTATAATCACCGTCAATCATAGAGTTGACATCAGGATACATTTGTAGTGCCCTCACCACAGCTTTGGTGAAAAAACTCATGAACCCAAGGCTGACTCCATGTTTTTCGGCAAAAGTTTCTTTATATTTTTTTCGTAAAGCAAAAATTGGTGCCATGTCTGCTTCGTTGAAAGTGGTGAGCATTGCCGTTTCATTTTTTACAGCGACAAGTCTTTCGGCTACCTTTCTCCGGAGCATAGAGAGTTTCTTTCTTTCCCCACCTCTTTCACTTCCCTTGGGTGCGCTTCCCATGGAGGGAACAGCCTTGACAGCGTCCTCTTTGGTAATTCTTCCATTTCGTCCTGTTCCTGCAATATTTTGGGGATCGATTCCTTTTTCCACAATAATTTTTTTGGCGGCAGGAGAGGCAGAACCAGTGGCATAATTTTGATCAGTGGCTGGAGCCGCCACAGGAGCTGCAGTTGCAGGAGACACTGATTCGGGGGTAGCAGTGGCACTTTGCCCCTCTTTTGGGACTCCCTCTGTATCAATGAGGCAAACCACTTGGCCTACAGCCACGGCTTCTCCCTCTTCTGCTTTTAAAGTGATGTTACCACTGACCTCGGCAGGTAATTCTAAGGTTGCCTTATCAGAATCCACTTCTGCAATGGCCTGATCTTTCTCGACATAGTCGCCATCTGCAACCAGCCATTGGGCAATTTCGACCTCAGTTATTGACTCCCCCGGTGAGGGAACTTTCATTTCTAAAATCATAGTTTTTTATTTTTCAATGGAATCTCATTACAAACGATAATGTATCTCTAGGGCACACTTTGTTCCTTTGCAAAATTAATATTTAAAAGGAATTTCCCGAAGTATTTTGACAACATGTCAATCCATTTAGGATAGGTCTGGTTTTGTTGAGCCATTCATTAGAATTTAATTTATAGTTCTATAGCAGTTCACTTATTTTAAAGTTTGGTTTGTTCTTCCTCTGGTCCTAAATCCTCTAATATACTGGTCATCACGACTTCTAAACTCGTGGGTTAATCCCCAACGTAAAATTTCTAATGGTGCTTTTTGGTGGTCTGCCGTTCGATTTAAACCTACCGCTTTAGGAGTTCCTTTAACAGCTCCCATTATTTCAAAATTAATGCCATCAGGAGCCCATTGAATCGTATTTCTTTCGGGTCCATCGGTAGTAATCAGTGAAGCAATTCCACCATCAAAGGGCCATACACATATTTCATGACCACTATTACTGATAGGGTTGTATGGAGATTTGATATAGGGGCCTCTGGGGTGATCCGCAATGGCAACACCATGACGAATTTGTCTTCCTCCAAAAGTAATCGCTTCTCCCATTTGCTCTCCTTTGTAGTATAAGTAAAATTTACCTTTATAAGGTAAGATACAAGGGTCGTGTACCTTATGACTGTCAAAGTCCCCTTTTTCAATTACCGAAAACCGATCTTGTAAATCATCTCCTTTCCAAAGTCCATTATTCGCGGGACTTAAAATAGGCTCTTTACTTTTGGTCCATGGCCCTTCAGGACTATCAGACCAGGCCAAACCAATTTGATTTTTTACACGCTTATTGTATGGTCCTCCAACCGTTTGATAGCACAAATAATAAATTCCATCGTGAACCAAGATCTCAGTCGTGAATACAGACCTATCGTCAAAAGAACCAGGAGTTCCTCTTGATACAGCAATACCTTGCTCTTTCCATGTGTGACCATCTGGAGAAGTAGCAAACCATATGTCTGATCTGTCCCACGGAAAAACTTTATCATTTTCAATATCTCCTTCAAACCCATCGGTCTTTCCCACACTTTTGGTGTACCAGGTATAATATTTTCCTTCATGCTTTATCAGGGCACTGGGATCTCTTCGCACTACGCCTTCCTGAAAAGCCAAATCACCTTTTAAATCGAAAAGATTGTATTCGAAATACCAGTCGTTGTTGTACAACTGTTGATCGGACCACTTTAATGCTCTTTTTGAAGCAGCACTGAGTTTATCAACATTGGTGATCCCCAAAAAATCAATTTTTTCTTTGGAGATGGTGATATCTAATCCTTTGTCATTTTGATTTTTGTTATCATTGATACAAGAAGTCAGCAAGTGACAGATTAAAAAAATTATCAAAACCTTATTCATTATGTTCGTGTTATGGGTTAAAAAGATTTTATTAGAATACTATATTTTATGGAAGTAAAATAATGGATCATATATGTTATTATAAATTAGGCCTATTTTAAGAAATTATTCTTAGTAGCATCAAAGACATAGTCGATCACTTGTTGATGTCTATTTTTGAACCTTGCTGCACTACCCGCCGCAGGAGAACCATAATATCTTCTAGTAGCGGGTCTCATTTGTTGGGCTTCGGGCAGATGAAGTAACAAATAGCCCCAGGCACCCATATTACGAGGTTCCTCTTGAGCCCAAACCACCTCCTCTATATTGGGATAGTGCTGAATCTGGGCTTGAATTTCTTCTTGAGGCAGGGGAAATAATTGTTCCACTCTAACAATGGCTACATCCATTCTATCCTTATCGACTCGGGCATCAATCAAGTCATAGTAGAATTTTCCGGAACAAAAAACCAATGTTTTGGCTTGTTTGGCCTTCACCTCGTCGTCCGCAATGACCCTTTGAAAAACTCCTGTAGTCAAATCTTTAACTTTTGAAACGGCTTTTGGATGTCGCAGTAAGCTTTTGGGAGTAAAAACAATCAAAGGCTTTCTAAAATTACTTTTCATTTGTCTTCTTAGCAAATGGAAAAAGTTGGCGGGGGTGGTACAATTGGTCACAAACATATTGTCTTTGGCACACAATTGTAAATAACGCTCCATTCGGGCTGAGGAATGTTCTGCACCTTGTCCTTCATAACCGTGTGGCAAGAGCATCACAATTCCATTTTGAGTTTTCCACTTATCCTCTGCTGCCGAAATATATTGGTCGATCATGATCTGGGCACCATTGGAAAAGTCACCAAACTGAGCTTCCCAAATGGTCAAAGTATTTGGACTGGCCATCGCATAACCATAGTCGAAGCCCAAAACCCCGTATTCTGATAGTAAAGAATTATATACAGTGAATTTTCCTTGATCGAGTGGATTAATATCGTTGAGAAGGATGACTTCCTCTTCAGATGATTCTGCTTTAAGTATGGCATGTCGATGTGAAAAAGTTCCCCTTTCAACATCTTGACCAGAAAGCCTCACATTATAACCTTCTTTGAGTAAGGTTCCGTAGGCTAGGAGTTCTCCCATGGCCCAATCCAGCCTATCGGTTTCAAAAAACATTTTGTTTCTTTCGGTGATCAAGCGTTCAATCTTTCTCAAAAACTTTTTATCTGGGGGTACATTGGAAATGGTTTTGGCCACTACAGACAAAGCGTCTAAATTAACCGCAGTGGGTATTTCGGGATGCATCCCTTTTTCATCGACTCTATTGTACCCAATCCATTCGTCCTCCATAAAAGGAGTAATAACAGTAGTCTCCTCAGTTCTGGAAACTTGGAGGTTTTGTTCTAACTTGGATTTATAGGCCTCCTCCTCTTTTTTGACATAGGTCTGGTCAATAATGCCTTGAGCAATAAGCTTATCGGCATAGATGTCCCTTGGATTTTTGTGGGCTGAAATGGTCTTGTAAAGCTTGGGTTGAGTGAATCTCGGCTCATCACCTTCGTTGTGTCCGTATTTACGATATCCCAAAAGGTCAATAAAAACATCGGCATTAAAGTGCATTCTATAGTCAAGGGCGAACAATACGGAGTGGACGACTGCCTCTACATCGTCAGCGTTGACGTGCATCACAGGTGACAGGGTTACTTTTCCCACATCCGTACAATAGGTACTGGATCGAGCATCGAGGTAATTGGTGGTGAACCCTATTTGATTATTGACCACTATGTGGATGGTTCCTCCAGTGGAATACCCCTTCAGTCGGGCCATCTGAACAATTTCGTAGGCAATCCCTTGTCCAGCAATAGCCGCATCACCATGAACAATAATAGGTAATACTTTTGAGGTATCACCTTTGAATTTGTTGTCCAACTTGGCTCTGGTAATTCCCTCAACAACTGCCCCTACGGTTTCCAGATGGGAGGGATTGGGTGCTAAGTTGATGTTGATGTTTTTTCCGTTGTTGTTGGGGTCAATCTTTGCAGTCCAACCCATATGGTACTTGACATCACCATCAAAAACCACCTCATCGTAGTCTTTTCCGTCGAACTCGCTAAAGATATCTTTTGGAGATTTTCCGAATATATTGGTCAAAGTATTGAGTCTTCCTCGGTGGGCCATTCCCATAATAAACTCTTCCACTCCTCTGGCGTCGGCAGCCATTACCAAGGCGTCCAAAGCTGGAATCAGTGACTCGCCACCTTCTAGGGAAAATCGCTTTTGCCCGACGTATTTGGTATGCAAAAAGTTTTCAAAGCTAACCGCTTGATTCAATTTATTGAGGATGTCTTTCTTTTGTTGTGGGCTAAAATTTGGATGGTTTTGATTTTTGTGTAATCGATCCCTGATCCAATCTTTTTTCTCCACATTCCTCACATACATGTATTCTACTCCAATGGATTCGCAATAGGTTCTTTGAAGATGTTCGATGATGGTGGACAAGGTACTGGGACCAATGCCTACTATGGCTCCAGCGTTGAAAACGGTAGGCAAATCCTCTTGAGACAATCCAAAGTTTTCTACTGTCAAATCGGGAGTGTAGCTTCTTCTGTTCCGAACGGGGTTGGTTTTGGTAAACAGGTGACCACGGGTACGGTAGCCTTCGATAAGCTTTACCACCTGAAATTCTTTCTTGACTGACTCGGGTACTTCTACCTCTGTGACCTCTGCGGGCCATTCTCCGTGCTCCATCCCAAAATCAAAGCCTTGAAAGAAGGCTCTCCAACTGGGTTCTACAGCGTCCGGATTTTGCAGGTATTGGTCGTATAATTCGGCAAAATAGGCGGTGTGAGCCGAATTTAAAAATGAAAATTTGTCCATTAAATCATATTACTACTAATCCTTAAAACAAAATTACAATTTTTGCCCAAAGAGGTTCGATTTTGTCTGTAAAACAATCGAATTCTTATTAAGTTTGTATTGGATCGGTGTTGACGACGGAGTTGTTTTAGTTTAAAAATCAAGGCTGTTGGCACGGCCATCCCTTTCAAAATTTGATTTTACAGATGTTTGCTTTAATTGATTGCAATAATTTTTACGCTTCCTGCGAACGGGTTTTCCAACCTCAGTATGAGGGCAAGGCGGTGGTGATCCTTTCCAATAATGATGGTTGTGTGATTGCCAGGAGCAATGAAGCCAAAGCGCTCGGGATTCCTATGGGAGCTCCTGCCTTCAAATTTAGAAACGAATTCAAAAAGCATAATATCAGGGTTTTTTCTTCCAACTACCCCCTTTATGGAGATATGAGCCATCGGGTGATGAAAATCTTGGAAACCTACACCCCCAATGTGGAAATATACAGCATAGATGAAGCCTTTTTAAAGTTCGAAGGCTTTGATTATTTTGACCTCAATGCAAAGGGCCTAAAAATGCGAAAGCAAGTACGGAAATGGACTGGAATCCCCGTATCGGTGGGACTGGCTCCTTCCAAAGCTTTGGCCAAAATTGCCAACAAAATTGCCAAAAAATTTGACAAAAGAACCCAAGGCGTTTACTGTATCGACAGTGACGAAAAGCGATTAAAAGCACTGAAATGGACTCCCATAGAAGATGTTTGGGGCGTGGGCAGGCAACACGCCAAACGACTTCAGGCCATGCAAATAAAAACTGCTTTGGATTTTGTGAATTTACCAGACGAATGGGTTAAAAAACAAATGAGCATATTGGGACTGCGGTTGAAAAGAGACTTAGAAGGCGTTCCTTCTATACAATTGGAGGAAGTGACCCCTGCAAAGAAATCCATTGCTGTCACTCGAAGTTTTAAAAATTTATTAAATATATATAATAGTCTTGAAGAACGCATTACCACCTACACCCTCTTGGGGGCCGAAAAACTGCGAAAACAAAAAAGCTGTGCTACTGCCCTTCACGTTTTTGTAAGAAGTAATCCCTTTGATCCCAACGCTACACAATACCGCAATGGCTGCACCCTCACCCTACCCCATGCCACAGATTCCAATTTCGTATTGAATCGTTATGCTTTGATGGGATTGAGGAGCATTTTCAAACCGGGAATTGAATACAAAAAAGCAGGGGTCATATTGCTAGGGCTAACGCCTTCTTCTTCTAGACAAATCACTTTGTTCGAACAGGATACAGCAAAACATACGGCATTGATGCAAACCTTAGATAAAATTCACCGTCGTTATGGCCCACACCGAATGAAACTGGCCAGTCAGGATTTAAAACAAACTTGGAAGATGAAACGAGAGCATCTTTCCAACCGATTTACCACAGAAATCAATGAAATCATCAGCGTAAAATGAGCGATAAAAAGGACAAAATTATCTTTTTTCAACCCGATCAAGAATTGGGAAAATCTTCTTTTTTGGCGCAAGAAGGGATTTCGGCCGGTTTCCCTTCTCCTGCCGATGATTTTAAGGAATTGCGCATCAGTATTGACCGCGAAGTGGTCAAGAATGAGGAGGCAACTTTCTACGCCCGGGTATCGGGGGAATCCATGCAAGGGGCTGGATTGGACGATGGGGACTTGTTGGTCATCGACCGCAGTTTGGAACCTCAAGACAATAAAATAGCCGTGTGTTTTATCGACGGTGAATTCACCGTAAAACGCCTAAAAGTAGAACAAGACTGTATTTATCTGATGCCTGAAAACTCAAAATACAAACCCATCAAGGTAACCGAAGACAACGAATTGATCATCTGGGGGGTGGTAACTTATGTGGTTAAAAAAGTATAAACTATAGTCTTTCAAAAACCCCAGCAATGCCTTGACCTCCGCCAACACAGGCAGTAACCATACCATATTTCTGATTGCGGCGTTGCATTTCATTCAACAATTGAATGGTGAGCTTGGCTCCGGTACAACCGAGAGGGTGACCCATGGCCACAGCACCTCCGTTGACGTTGACCGTATCGGGATCTAGACCACTTTCTTGAATGACGGCCAGGGCTTGAGCAGCAAAGGCTTCGTTGAGCTCTGTTTGCTCAATATCGGACAATTTTAAGCCCGCTTGTTGCAAGGCTTTAGGAATGGCTTCACAGGGTCCAATACCCATGTAGAGTGGATCTACCCCTCCCACCGAACAGGCAGCCATTCGGGCTTGGGGGGCTAAGCCCAATGCCTTAACTTTTTCTTCGCTCATCACCAAGGTAAAGGCAGCTCCATCGGAAGTTTGTGAAGCATTGCCAGCAGTGATAATACCCCCTTGTTTGAAAACCGCCCTTAATTTGGACAGCCCTTCAATGGTGGTATCTCTTCTAACGCCTTCATCAACCGAAACGGTGTGAGAGCTACTGACTTTTTTGCCCTCTTTGACAGATACATCTTCTACCGTAATGGGTACAATTTCATCTTCAAAATACCCCTGGTCTATGGCATGGGCAGCCTTTTGATGGGAAGCAAAAGAAAAAGCATCTGCTGCCTCACGGCTGATGTTGAATTTTTCAGCTACTGCTTCTGCAGTGGCTCCCATACTGACGTGGTAATTGATATTTTCTATGTTGGCTTTATAGCTGGGAGACAGCTTATATCCTGTCATGGGAATAAGGCTCATGCTCTCCGTACCTCCAGCAATATAGATGTGTCCCATTCCCGCTTTAATTTTGGCAACTGCCATGGCAATGGCTTCCAAACCTGAGGCACAATAGCGGTTAATGGTGATGCCGGGGACTTCTATACCCAATGCTCTGGCGGAAATAAGCCGACCTACCTGTAAACCTTGCTCTCCCTCGGGATTGGCACAACCTACAATGACATCATCCACGGTGGTGGGGTCCAAAGCAGGTACTTGAGCGACCAGGTGCTTTAAAACATCAACGGCCATATCGTCAGATCGGTAGTTTTTAAACCCCCCTTTTTTGGCTTTTCCTACTGCAGTTCTATATCCTTTTACAATGTATGCTTCCATATCTTTAGTTTCTTAGGGGCTTGTTGTTCATTAATAAATATTGTATTCTGTCAAGGGTTTTTTGATTTCCCAATAGGCTCATGAAGGCCTCGCGTTCGATATCGAGCAAATATTGTTCACTTACTTTTTGCGAACTGGTCAAGTCACCCCCACACATTACATATGCCAATTTACGAGCAATTTCCTCATCGTACTCAGACATGAATTTACCCAATCGATATTCGTTGATGGCAGAGTAGAGTACTCCCAATCCGCCTCTTCCCAATACTTCAATATCTTCTCTTGGAGACGGAGGGATATAATCTTTGGCAAGCTCCAGTACTTTTTCTTTGGCCAAACCAATATTTCTTTGAAGGTTATAAGAAATGGTGTCACGGTTTTCCAAAAGATAATGCAGATCAAAAGCTTCAGAGGCCGAAGTGGAAACAGCTGCTGTTGCGATGGATTTAAAGTGGTCGATCAACATGGGCATTTGAACATCTCCTTGGTAAAAACCATCTGAGAGTCTTAAGGCAAATTCTTTACTTCCTCCTCCGCCTGGGATTAGACCTACCCCAACTTCTACCAGCCCTATGTAGGACTCTGCTGCCGCTATCGCGGCATCACAATGCATGGTGATTTCGCAACCTCCCCCAAATACATAGCCTTGAGTGGCAACTACCACTGGGATTTTTGAGGTTCTGATACGCATGTTAACCGATTGGAAATCGGCCACCATTTGATCTAGGGTATCAAATTGTTTTTGCATGGCGAGCATCCCGATGTTCATCAAGTTGGCGCCTACACTGAATTGTTTGGCGTTGTTGCCAATTACTAAACCATTCCAGCCCTCTCTTTCGGCTTTGTCAACCGCTTCGGCCAATGCTTTTCCTATGCCCTCGCCTATGGCGTTGCTTTTGCTTTGAAATTCCAAACACATCACCCCATCGCCAATATCGTGAACTGAACATTCACTGTTTTTGATGAGAGGTGTATTTTCACGGAAGCTTTCCAAAATAATAAAGGCATCCGATCCAGGAACTGTTTTGTAGGTCTGACTGTCTAAGTCAAAATATTTTTTTTCTCCTTTTTCGTATTTGTAAAATTGATCGGCTCCGGCTTTTTGCATTTGCTTAATCCAATCGGGAACTTTATCACCAGCCGCTTCGATCATCTCAACACCGTTCTGGAAACCGATTAAATCCCAGTATTCAAACGGACCAAAATCCCAAACATAACCTGCCCTCATAGCATCATCTACCGGATAGTATTGATCCGAAATTTCGGGTACACGTTGGGCGGCATACGCAAAAATTGATGCGAAATAATCCTTGAGGAATAGACTCTCTTTCCCGTCTTTATCCATCAAAAAAAGCATTCGTTTATGCATATTTTCGATGGCTTTGGCCTCCTTGAGGATAGGGTTTTTGGGGCGGATACTTGGCTTGTATTCCAGTGTTTTGAGATCCAAGGCGTTGATGATGGTTCTACCATTTTGATCTTTTTGATCGGTTTTGTGGTAAAAGCCTTTTCCTGTTTTGTTCCCCAAAAAGTTATTTTCCAAAAGGAAGGTCATAAATTTTGTTTCAGGTGCTTTGCCTAAGGTTTCAAAAAAGGAATCGTTTTGGACATTGTTCATTACAAATTGGGTAACTTTTTCACCGGTGTCCAAACCAACCAAATCCTGCAATCGATAAGTTCCTGTATTGGGCCTCCCGATAAGTGCCCCAGTCAAGGCATCGACCTCCTCAATAGTGAGATCGTATTGCTGTGTCAAATCAAACACTTTTACTCCAGACATAACACCAATTCGATTGGCAATAAAAGCAGGGGTGTCCTTGCATAAAACGGTTTGTTTCCCCAAGTTAATTTCTCCAAAGTGCATAAAGAAATCTATCAATTCGGGTTCTGTCTCGGCAATGGGGATAATTTCAAGTAACCTGAGGTATCGAGGTGGATTGAAAAAGTGGGTGCCACAAAAATGTTTTTTGAATTCTTCCGATCTCCCTTGAGACAATTGGGAGATGGGTATGCTGGAAGTGTTGGAACTAACTATACTACCTGGTTTTCTGAATTTTTCAACTTTTTCAAAAATCTGCTGTTTGATGTCCAATCGCTCTACGACTACTTCTATAATCCAATCGGCTTCTTTTATTTTTTCAAAATCATCTTCAAGATTTCCTACCTTAATTCTATTGGCATATTCTTTTTTGTAGAGTGGAGCAGGTTTAGATTTGATGGCGAAATTCAGTGCATTTTGGGCCACACTGTTTCTGTTTGGTTTAGGGTCTGATGTTCCCTTGGGCAAAATGTCTAGCATCAATACTTGTAGCCCTACATTGGCCAATTGGCATGCTATTCCGGAGCCCATTACACCGGAGCCTAAAACGGCAACATTTTTTATTCTGTATTGCATTATTTGGTTTTTAACAAATCTATTAAAAAAATACTATGCGTGCATAACAAAATTGTTAAAAAAAATAATATTATATGTCCTACTGTAAATATTAATAATCTTCCTCAACTTTTTTTTCGTCAAACAGAAAATCCTGTTGCAAATGTAAAATTCAATCCTGTAAAATAGACCAATGCTAAAATTAATCAGAAAATAATGTCTCCCTTGATTTATTCAAATTAATTAAAAATTGGGAGGGTTGTATTTTTTTTTAAATTTGTTTCAAACATTAAAAGAAAATGAGCCACGAAAAAGTTTTTGAGCAGTTTAAAAAAAGAGCTGATAACGCATCTCCGCTTGGAGGCACCCTGAAATTTATGGTTGATGGAAATGCAATACATATCGATGGAAATGGAGAACAAAATGCCGTTTCTATGGATGACTTGGAAGCAGATTGCACCATAACCGTTTCTACTGAGGTCTTAGAAAAACTCCGAGATGGAGCTCTTAACCCTATGATGGCAGTTATGGGTGGGCAGATCAAAATTGATGGAGACATGGGATTGGCGATGAAGGTTCAATCCTTGATGGGATAAAACGCTTAACCCGCTTCCCTCTATTAGTCCAATAATTCACTTTATATTTTTTTTCTATATTTACCTGAAATGAGTTCAGAAATCAACAGGGCTAAACTGATCCTTAGAGAAGCTAACAAATCTAAATTGCTGTATGCTATCTCTATCATTGACAGTATCATAAAATCAAAAGATTCCCACAAGATCGATGGCGATTTAGATCGGGTTTGGAGAATCTGCGGGTATGGTTCCAAAGAAAAATTTGATAAGTTGTTTAGAGAATATAAGGGGATGAGCTTGAGTGAATATTGCAGAAAATCAAACCCCGATTGCAATTGCTGACTGTCTAACTGCGATCAGTATTGAACTATAAGTTTTCTAAAAATGTTATGCGTGCATAACATTTTTTAATAACTTTGTTCTGGATATTATTGATTGTTTTAAATCAATTTTTAGTCTTAAATTTTTTATTTATTGATCCAATCATGTAAATGACTGGTTAAAAAATTCTCTTATGAAGATATTGGTTTGCATTAGTCATGTTCCTGATACGACTTCCAAAATAAACTTTGTAGATGATGACACAGCCTTTGACAAAAACGGCGTGCAATTTATCATCAATCCCAATGACGAATTTGGTCTGACTCGAGCGGTTTGGTTTCAACAAAAACAACAGGCAGAAGTAACGGTGATTACCGTTGGAGATACAAGTTGTGAACCTACCCTTAGAAAGTGCTTGGCCATTGGAGCCAACAAAGCTTTTAGAATTGACATGAATCCTACCGATGGCTTTCAAGTGGCACAACAGCTTAGCGCTCACTGTAAGGAAGAAAATTACGATCTGATTATTGCGGGCAGAGAATCCATCGATTACAATGGCGGCATGGTGCCGGGAATGGTCTCAGCATTGATGGGATACAATTTTGTAACCAATTGTATGGGACTAGAAATAGAGGATAACACTGCCAAAGCCAAGCGAGAAATTGATGGCGGAATTGAATCCATTAGTTGCCAGCTTCCACTGGTAATCGGAGTACAAAAAGGTCTGGTGGAAGAAAAGGACTTGATCATTCCCAACATGAGAGGGATCATGCAAGCCCGTCAAAAAAGTTTGACCGTACTGCCTCCCACGGACAGCCAAATCATGTCTTCCATTTCAAAATTTGAAAAACCTGCACCCAAGGGGGCGGTCAAAATGGTCGATGCCGATCAAATTGACCAACTCATCGATTTACTTCACAACGAAGCCAAAGTAATATAGAGATACAACCTATGAGTATTTTAGTTTATACAGAATCTGAAAACGGAAAGTTTAAAAAGTCAGCGCTTGAATTGGCCTCCTATGGTAGAGCCATTGCAGACGAACTGGGTATTGAACTGGTGGCCGTTAGTTTTAACCATAAGGATCCACAAACACTGGCCAAGTACGGCGTTGATCGGGTCATTCAAATCAGCGATCCTTCACTGGATAATTTTACCGCCCAACATTATGCGGCGAATCTGACCACAGTCGCAAAAGAGAATGACGCAAAACTGCTGGTCTTGAGTTCCAGTTCCAATGCAAAATATTTGGCTCCCTTATTGGCCGTCTCTCTTTCGGCTGGATATGCTTCTAATGTGGTCGAACTGCCCGAGTCACTTGAACCTCTGACCGTAAAGCGATCTTGCTATACCAATAAAGCTTTTAACACTTGTGTTCTTGAAAANGCAGTAAACATTATCGGCCTGTCGAACAACTCCTATGGCCTGAGAGAAAACCTTAAAGAAATTATTTCTGAAGATAAATCGGCCACTCCTGTCGAAACAAACTTAGCGGTGGAGAATATCGAAAAATCGAGCGGTGAAGTGAGTATTGCCGATGCTGATATTGTGGTCTCTGGAGGTAGAGGGTTAAAAGGTCCCGAAAATTGGCATCTAATAGAAGATTTGGCTTCAACATTGGGGGCGGCTACTGCCTGTTCCAAACCCGTTTCTGATATGGGTTGGCGACCTCATAGTGAACACGTTGGGCAAACGGGAAAACCTGTTGCTTCCAACTTGTATATTGCAATTGGGGTATCTGGAGCCATTCAGCACTTGGCTGGAATCAACTCTTCCAAAGTTAAGGTAGTCATTAATAATGACCCCGAAGCCCCTTTCTTTAAAGCGGCAGACTATGGAGTGATAGGGGATGCCTTTGAGGTGGTTCCCGAATTGATTGAAAAACTAAAAGCCTTCAAAGATTCTTAGCCAAAAGGCATAGACTTTTATATCGATTATTTTTTTGAACGAACTGGGATTTGTGACAGGACGTTTTCTTGTAAAGCTCTAAAATTGCCTGAATGTGTTTTAGTAATAGTTTTACCGTCTCTTTTTAGTCCATAAAAAACTCCTTTATCTACCCAGTCCCAAAGTGCGTATTTGGCCTGCCCCTCCAAGTTAATCAAGCCAAAATGATTTTCAGAGCCTCCAGGATTAGCTGAATCTTTCCATTGTTCGTCAAAAATTTCAAAATAAAATAAGGAAATCTGTGCCTCATTAGTCCAGGTTCGCATTCGTCGGTAGTATTCTCCAGCCTTGTATTCATCTGCAGCATTGGAGTAATCACTCCCATAAAAGCAATTGGAAGCTGACGCCCAACCCGATTCTCCAATATGGACGGTCTTAGTAGAATCAATTCGCTTTACATAAGCAGAAACGTTCTTATACTGGTTTTGAGCAAATCTTATTGCACGATCCATAGCCCTATCAATTTTCTCAAAATCTGGAAGCTTTTGATCCTCTTCTGGCACCTCCCAAAATTCGGGATTGTAGTAGGAATTGTGCATTGGGTAAGTGTGCATAGAAACATAATCAACTGCTTTTATCAAGGCATTCAAATCGTCTGTATGATAACTTGGGTCTCCACCACCCCAAGATAAATAGTCGTCAGAACTCGTTATCCAAAGGTTGATTGGCAACTCTCCTTTCATCTTCAAGTTTTGCAAGTGATTAACCCATTTTAAAATAATTCTGGGCTGAACATAGTAGCTCGTTGCCCAGCGAACCATCGCTTCATTTCCTACGGCTACAATTTTGACAATTTCAGGATATTGCTGACTTAATTTTACGGCAGTATTGATTTCAACTGTATTTCTTTCATTTTCCTCCTCGTGAATGGGTTTACCATTTTCAGTATTGAAAGCATTTTTACAATCTATCCAAGCTCCTAACATAACATACATTTCGAAGTCTTTGTCTTCTTCTTTTAGTTCTGTGATGGCTTTAAGGAGATTTTCTGCTTGAGGAAAATGCACATTGTAGGTGCGTAAGATTTTAACCCCCATGGCTTGGAGAATTTTCATATCCTCTTTTAATTCTTGAATCGTGGGCTGTACCTCTCGAGTCAAACCACGATAGCCCCCATAGGAAATTGCCTGATAGGTAGGGTTTCCAAGAATTTCTTGTGCAGTAATTACATTCTTCTCAGATGGTTTAAAGCTAACGAAAACACTTACTATAAAAAATACTATCAATAGTGTCCGACCTCTTTTCATCCGTGTTATTATCTATTTTTGGGCAATGACATATCAATACTTATGTTCTTCTTAGTAGAAGCTGAAAAACAACTCATGCCTTTCGTTTTTCAATCCTTTTAATAATTTATTCCTTGCTTTTTTTCTGTTCGATATAATATTTCTCATCCACTTAGACAAAGCCTAGTTCAATTTACTTCTTTTCGATTTCATTTCGTTGATTCAATTGCTGTCGAATTTCTATGGCGCGTTCTTCTGAAATAGAATAATCACTCATTACCCAAATGGCAATCATCGTTCCTAGAATGGGCAAACCAGAGAAGAATAGCCTCAATCCTAAAATAGCCTCATGGCTTTGTGTTGGATTTCCCGATTCAAATCCTATTACTGAAAAGATGACTCCTGATAGGCCTCCTGCAATTCCATATCCGAATTTTACCATCCACCAATAAATCGCTCCAAAAACTCCCTCTCGTCGTTTTCCAGTATTCAGCTCGTCTAGATCAATTACATCGGCCGTCATTGAC
>JGI20157J14317_10002229_pt1 | contig 16896 bp, 12 predicted proteins | sample COG_07_FD_14317 | JGI IMG/M metagenome (IMG submission 14317)
GTTCTTTAGAAGGTATTTCTGGAACCTGGGTTCCACCGGTTATAAACAATACAGTTACAACAGACTATACTTTCTCACCAAATCTATCTCTACATCCGACTGCATAAGAAGTAGATTTAAGAATTGTTATAAATGAATGGATAGTACCTACTTTTGATTCTGTAGATCCTATTTGTGCAGGAGATTCCTTAGCACCCTTGCCCACAACGTCGTTAAATGGTATTACAGGGACATGGAGTCCCGCTCTAGATAATACCATGACAACAGAGTATACCTTTACTCCAGATGATTTGATGCTTCCACCACCTGGATTAAACATTTCTGGTAATTTTCATCCCTGTACAACAACTCAAACACTAACTATCGTGGTGAATCCTATAGTCACGCCAGATTTTGCTCTTATAGATCCAATTTGTGCAGGTGACCCATTAGCACCCTTGCCCACAACGTCTTTAAATGGGATTACAGGGACATGGAGTCCAGCGCTAGATAATACCAAAACAACAGAGTATACATTCACACCCAACGATCCCGATCAGTGTGCAACTACTCAAATACTAACTATAGTAGTGAATCCTGTTGTCACGCCAGATTTTGCGCCTATAGATGCTATTTGTGCTGGGGATCCCTTAGCACCCTTGCCCACAACGTCGTTAAATGGCATTACGGGCACATGGAGTCCACCACTAAATAATATTATGACAACAGAGTATACATTCACACCCAACGACCCCGATCAGTGTGCAACTTCTGAGACCATGACCATCAATGTCAATACCATCAGTTCTTTGGCGATTAGCGTTAAGAATCTTTCTAAAGATTTTGATACAAATCAAATTATAATGGCTACAGCGACAGGAGGAAGTGGGACTTACGAATTCCGATTAAATGGAGGACTATGGCAATCTAATCCAATATTTGAAAATTTAAGAGGATGCAATGAACATATTGTTTCGGTCAGGGATGCTATGGGCTGTAGTAACGAACCTCAAGATTCCATTACAATATTAGAATATCCAAAATTCTTCACTCCAAATAATGATGGCTACAACGATACTTGGAATATTAAATGTTTAAGGAATGACCCTTTGGCAGTGGTAACTATTTTTGATCGTTACGGAAAAGTTCTAGAGCGGTTTAAGCCAAGTCAAAATGCTTGGAATGGTCTTTATAATGGATTGCCCCTATTGTCTACGGATTATTGGTTTCTTGTTGAATATGTAAAAACAACAGGTGAAATACTTACTAAAAAAGGGCATTTTTTATTAAAACGTTGATAAATATAGAATCGATTTAAGCATTTAATATCATCCATTTAANTTTNTTTATTNNCTATAGACTTTTAGTTATTCTCCGTAATGAGTTTTCAGATCATTGCTTTTATTTTTGACTGCTATATAAGAGGAAGCTATTTTATCTAAATCAAACATTATGAATAAAATTTCATTTTGGTATTTTTAATTTACTAACTTAGAGTCCTTTAAAATTAACCACTTATAGACTACGGTCCGTGCTCGTAAATGATTATTATAAAGCAGTTGAGGTCTAAGCATATTTATATTTTAGCAGTAGTACTGAGTATTCAGCTAAGTTATGCTCAGTTGAGTCGGACTCATTATATCCCACCAATTAGTGCTGCTGATAACTCAAATGCAATGCCTCAAAATCAATACTTACATATATCAACTCCTAGTGAAACCCCTGTAAGTGTTACCGTCACAGAAATTGGCGGAACTGTTTCTGTTCTTTCGGCTTCAAATGCAAACCCTATTGAAATTTTGATCGGATCAGGATCAAATACCCCTTTTATTGCAGATGTGAATACTACAGGGACTAAATATTCAAACAAAGGCTATTCCATTCAGGCAGACAAACCTGTTTATGCTTCTGTACGTTTAATTGCTGGATCAAGTCAAACTCAAGCAGGGTCTTTAGTTTCAAAAGGCTTGTCTGGTCTTGGTACAACTTTCAGGATTGGAACCTTCACAAATCAAAAAACATTTACCTCGACATCAACAGACTATTTAAATTTTGTGTCTGTCATAGCTACTGAAAATAATACGCAGGTTAACTTTTCGGATTTACCCTCAGGAATTGTTGTAGAAAACAACACCCCTTTATCTGTTGTGTTAAATTATGGAGAGTCCTATATCATTGCCTTAAATCCCGGAGTTGTTCCTGCCAATAGAGACGGCTTGGTTGGTGCGCTTGTAAGCGCTTCTAAGCCTATAGTAGTCAATTGTGGATCTTCAAATGGGAGTAATTCGACCGGTAACGGGCGTGATTTTGGGATTGACCAAATTGTTCCCTATGAAACAATCCTTATAGATGGGCAAACACACAGCGAATATATATTTGTAAGAGCCAATGGATATGATGATATAGAGCGTCCTTTAATTGTAGCGCATTTAGATAATACTGCAGTATATGTAAATGGTGACGATACAACAGGAACCTTACTAGCGACCTTGTCTGCAGGCGATTATGTTAGTATTCCAGGGACGTATTTTAGTACGCAATCAAGTTCTGGTTCAAATCCAGGAGGTAATATGTATGTTTGGACCTCTAAAACAGCCTTTGCCTATCAAGGGATTGGAGGCTCAGCTAACGAGGCTAATCAAGAATTATTTTTTGTACCACCTTTAAACTGTAAAACTCCCAAAATAATAAATAACATACCACTTATTCAAAATACAGGTAGTGGTAGTGCCGTTTTTTCAGGAGGAATAACAATTGTTACAGAAATTGGGGCTTCTGTTTTGGTTAATGGTGCCGCAATAACTGTTAGTCCTCAACAAGTTAAAAACTCTACTTTCGAAACCTATTTAATAACAAGTCTAACCGGTGATGTAAGCGTATCATCAGACAAACAAATTTATGTATCTTATTATGGCGCTAACGGCACTGCTGCCTTAGGAGGGTTTTATTCTGGGTTCATTTTCAAGCCCGAGATTACACCAAAAGCGCTTACTACGGTAGTGTCCGAGCTCTGCATTCCTAACATTGAGCTTAACATAAGTAGTTTAGAAACTTTTGATTCCTACCAATGGTTTTATAATGGTGTAGCTATCCCAGGAGCTAACGCTGAAACTTGGACTCCAAATACACCAGGTTTTTATCAATTACAAGGCATTATTACGAACTGTGATACCGTTTTGTCAGACAACATCCCCGTGAGTAGCTGCCCAGGGGATGTTGATAATGACGGCGTTAATAACAATATTGATAGCGATAATGACAACGATGGCACCAACAATAAACAAGAATCTCATTGCGATCTAGCTTTTGATCTTTCAAACAACTCAGGACCATTTTTTACGGCCAATTCAGTTGCCAGTACGGCTAATAATTTAGCCACCACTTTTACTGGATATACAGACCAAACCATGGTTTTTCAAGCAGCCCCAACAACAAGCGCTTCATTAAGTTTCAGTACCTATGAGCTTACTTTTAATGAAGCAACAAGTTTTATTATACAACAATCTAATTCTGNAAGTAGTTTAGGTNCCACACAATTTGATGATGAAGAGGTTTTTGTCTTTAGTGTTGCTTATGACGAAACACTAACAGTTGTTGATCCTGATAATCAACTTTTGATAGACACTAACTATGATGGCATTTATGATAATAATGTTGAAGAATTTACAGCTTTTGAAATTAGATTTAAATTAAACTCAGCTATACTTTCTCCTAACGACGTTTCATTTTCATTTCATAGCAATCAAGCCAGTGGCTTCAGCATAAAATATATTAATATATCCGAAACTCAAATCAATTCAGCGGCTTTTCAGCTAATTCAAACCTGCAGACCAATAGACTCTGACGGTGACTTGGTTTTTGATGCTTTAGATTTAGACAGTGATAATGATGGTGTTTTTGACGTGATAGAAAATGGAAACTCAAGCTTAGACCAAAATCAAAATGGTCAAATTGATGAGGTTGAATTAAATGATATTAATTCTGATGGCCGTCATGATTCTGCTACTGATCCTGGAGATTTTGATGGAGATTTGGTGCTGGATTTTTTAGACTTAGATAGTGATAATGACGGACTTTATGACTTGTTCGAAGCTGGTGTGGGGATACATTCTTTAGACCTAAATAATGATGGTCAGATAGATTTAGGGTTTTTAGATTCAAACTCGAATGGTGCATCAGATCTTACAGAAACCATGAGTCCCATAGACTCGGACACTAATACGATTCCCGACTTCATACAATTGGACTCTGATTCAGATGGTTGTTTTGATGCGGACGAAGCAGGGTTTACAGCCACTTTAGGAGTTTTAGACGGAACGGCCTTTGATAACAATGGGCTTGTAACTGGTGGAGATGGTTATAATTTTGCTTTAGACACTAATGCAGACGGAATGTTTGATTATCAAGAGTATATTAAAATTAGTCCAATTAAAATAGCCTCTCCAGTTACTGTTTGTGAATCTGAGAACACCTCAATTTTGGTGTCTTTAGAAATGACTTCAAGCTTATTTGATAGCATTCAATGGGAGCGAAGTTTGGATGGAGGCTCAAGTTGGTCCGATGTTAGTGCAGTTTCTAATAGTTTTGAAGGGCAAGACACCAGTAACTTAAAAATTTTAAATACTAAACTGCCAACTAGTGGAACTAAATTCCGAGCTAGAATGGAACGTTTGGACTATGTTTGTGGACCAACTTACACAAATGAAGTCGAACTTATTGTCAACCCTTTGCCAGTAGTTCAATCAACTGTGCAGTTATTTCAGTGTGACCAAGATGTGGATGGCATCACTTTTTTTAATCTTAATGAAGCTAATCAACTAATATCTTCTAACTACAAAAACGAGCAGTTTTCCTTTTATTTTTCGCAAGCTGATGCTGAATCAGGAGCAGTATCTACTGCTATTTCAAATTCTATTAGTTACGAAAACACAACCACAGATCCTTTGATTAACCCAAATAAGCTGTATGTAAGAATAGAATCTGGTTTTGGTTGTGCCTCAGTTGCCGAGCTAAACTTGTTAGTATCTACAACACAAATACCCAATACATTTTCTATACCCAGTTACAAAGAATGTTTTGATTCATCTGATGGCTTAACAACCTTTGATTTTAGTAATTCCGAAGCCCTCATTTTAAACCTTTTTCCCCCAACTCAATCACTAACAGTTACTTATTACGAAACAGAATCAGAAGCACTTTCAGAAACCAATAAAATTTTTGATATATCAAAGTATGATAACAGCACAGGGCTAGATCAGTTGATTTGGGTTAGAGTGGACTCTAATTCAGATAATTCTTGTGTAGGTGTAGGATCCTATATCAATTTAATTGTAAATCCGTTACCGATAATAGCGCTTCCTACAAATAATCCATACTATTGTGTAGGTAGTACGAATTCCTTAACAATTGATTTACCCTTGGAATTTGATAATTTATTGTTGGGAACTCAATCTGCAACAAATTTTTCGGTTAGTTATTATGTCTCAATGAGCGATGCGTTAAGCCCTACGGGGTCCATTACTTCACTTACAAACACCACTACATCACAACTTATTTACTGTAGAATTGATAACCTTAATACCCTTTGTTTTGATATAGAATCATTTACAGTGGATTTTATCAATAACCCCAAGGCAACTTCGGTAGCGCCGTTTGAAGAATGTGATGCGGATAATGATGGTGTTTTTGTGTTTGACACGACCAACTTAGAAGCGACTGTTCTTGACGGACAAACAACAATGTCAATTGCTTATTTTGATGCTTCCGGTGCTCCATTAACAGATTCAAATGGTCTTTTTGTTTCAAGTCCATTTCCATCAACTTTTTCTACAACTACGAGCACGATTCGTGCAGTAGTCTCAAATGCTTTTTGTGCAGATGCTTCTGTAGACATTAGTTTTATTGTGAATAATAACACAGATTTTTTTGTAGAAGATCTTGTAATCTGTGACGGTTCAATAGAATATTTAGAGCTAGATTTAGAATACCCGTCAAATACTTATAACTACAGTTGGCTGTTACCAAATTTAGGAGTTTATAGTTCAACGCTCCCCGAAATTTCTATAAGTCAAATAGGACTTTATTCCGTTACAGTTACGAATCTAGATGGAAGTTGTGCAAATACACAAAATTTTGAAGTTTTTGCTTCTGAGGGACCAACACTTTCAATGGCGGATATTACAGTTGTAGAAGGGGGCTCAAATAATTCTATTTTTATTCTGGAGGCAAATTTAGGGTCATCCAATTATGAGTTTAAATTGATTGACGAAAATGGATTATTAGTTGCAGGCTATCAAGATGAGGGTTATTTTGACAATCTAACAGGAGGGTTTTACACGCTGTACGTAAGGGATGAACTTCAATGTGAAGAGGTCTCAATTACGATTCCAGTACTCTATTTTCCTAAATTTTTCACACCAAATAATGATGGCTATAATGATACTTGGGAAATCAAAGGCATCTCTTCCACTGACTATACTTCTGGTCAGGTTTATATATTTGACCGGTATGGGAAACTTTTAAAATCTATGACATTAAAAAATAATTCTTGGAGTGGATTGTACAATGGATATCGACTTCCTGCCAGTGACTACTGGTATCGTATTGAGTTTGTTAAATTGGATGGAACTTTGCTAAGAAAACAAGGGAGTTTTTCTCTTAAATATTAACGACTTATTTTTTTGGACAGAATTCTATTATAAAATATAGATTAATTACTTTTGTTGAGAAGATTGAGTTTAAATTATATTTTGAAAATAAAGCATACACAATTCCAGTTACTAATCGGTTTAAAAACAATTGTTTTGTTGTTAATCGCCTGTGTGTTTTCATGTCAAAACACCTCTAAAATTGAGAAAGAAATTTCTCAAATAGAAATCGATTTAAATATCGAAAGGTTCGATCAAATGTTTGCTTCTTCAACAGCTACTGATCTTTCAGAACTGCAATACAACTATCCTTTTTTATTTTCTAAACGATATTCAGATTCCGTGTGGATTAATCGAATGAGTGATCCGATACAAAAGCTTCAAAACAAAGCAGTGGATAGTGTTTTTGAGGATTTTGGCAGTACTGAATCCGAAATAGTTAACTTTTATAAGCATCTTAAATACTATAATAAAACACTTAAAACCCCTCGACTTATTACGGTTTTATCAGATGTAGATTACCGAAATAAAGTGATAGTTACAGATTCAATTGTGCTCATTGCTTTAGACACTTATCTTGGTGAGGAGCATGAGTTTTATACAAGTTTTTACGACTATATTAAGCAGAACTTAAATAAAGATCAAATTGTGCCTGATTTGGCAACGGCTTATGCAGAACAATTAATTTACCAACCCAAACGAGCGACATTTTTAGATGAAATGATCTATTGTGGAAAGCAACTCTATCTAAAAGATTTATGGATTCCTTTCAAGCAAAACCATAAAAAAATTGGTTATTTGCCAGCACAATATCAGTGGGCTGAAGACAATGAGTTTTATATATGGCAATATTTTGTTGAAAAAGAATTGTTGTATGAAACGGATCGAAAACTGTTAGCACGTTTTATTTTGCCGGCTCCATTTTCACGTTTTAACTTAGAGTTAGATAGTGAGTCACCAGGACGACTCGGGCAATATATGGGATGGCAAATCGTCAAATCCTATATGGATAACAATAGCACACCAGTACATCAAATGCTTCAAATGGAAGCTTCAGAACTTTTTAATAACGCAAAATTTAAACCAAAAAAATAATGGCACAAACTCATACTTCAAAGATAGAAATGACCGTTGAATTAGATGAAAATCGAGTACCTGAAAATTTGTTTTGGACAGCTCAAGATGGAGGCGTTACAAAGGAAGAGGCAAAAGCCATGATGCTTTCGGTCTGGGATCAAAAAAAACAGGAAACGTTGCGAATTGATTTGTGGACAAAGGATATGCCCGTTGACGAGATGAAATTATTTTTTCATCAAACACTAGTCACAATGAGTGATACGTATATGCGCGCAACTCAAGACGAGAAAATGACCGCAACGATGAAAGATTTTTGTGATTATTTTGCCGAAAAACTGGATCTCGTTAAGAAATAGATTACCATTCGTTTAAACGATTTGAATCTAGCTTTAGAAAAATAAAGACAAGTATTGTAAAGGCCCAAAGTCCTGAACCTCCATAGCTAAAAAAGGGTAGGGGAATTCCAATAGTAGGAATTAATCCCATAACCATTCCAATGTTAATCAAAAAATGCATAAAAATTATACTGGCAACGCTATAACCATAAACTCTACTAAACTGAGATTTCTGTTGTTCGGCGCGGTGCAAAATTCGTAAAATTAATAAAACAAACAGAACAACAACCGCGCTACTTCCTACAAATCCCCATTCCTCGCTCACAGTGCTAAATATATAATCGGTATGTTGTTCTGGAACAAACTTACCTTTGGTTCGTGTTCCGTCCATAAACCCTTTTCCAAAAGTGCCCCCGGAGCGTATTGCTTTTTCAGACTCGTTTAGATTATAAGAAATGTTGCGCTTCATGGCCTGAAGTTTTTCAGGATTTTGTTCTAATCGCAACCAAAGACCGATACGATCTTGTTGGTGGGTTTGAAGTACATTATTAAAGGCCCACTGCACGCTATAGCTTATACCAATACTAAATATTAAGAGGGTCAATATGCCCATAAACTTTTTCTTTTTCCTCTTAAAAAAAAGCTGATATATAATGAGTATTACTGCTAACACAACACATACTATCGCTGCAGAAAATTTTAAAGTTGCAATGCCTAATATGGCTACAAACACGCCAAATAACACGTAATATTGAGGAATACCTTCTCTGTAAAACACAAAAATGAGACTTAAAAACACTAATGTGCTTCCTGCATCATTTTGTAACAATATAAGTAATGCAGGTAAACCAACTACAATAGCAGCTCTAATTTGATCTTTTTGATTCCTGATGTTGGTTTGTAAATCACTTATATACTTTGCCAATGCCAACGCAGTTGCAAATTTTGCGAATTCACTAGGTTGTAAAGTCATTCCGCCTAAATCATACCATGATGTGGCGCCATTTATTTGTTTTCCAACGAAAAATAAACCTATTAAAGTGAGTAAGGAGCCTAGATAAAAAATACTGGCAAAGCGTTCGTAAAATTTAGCATCAACAGATAATATTAGAACTATTAAAATTAAGGAACTTAGTATAAATACAAGTTGTTTTCCATAGGGTTTAGTGAGGTCAAAATAAGATGTAAATTCCCCTACCGATGAAGCAGACAAAATGTTAAAATACCCAAATACAATCAGTGCTGTATAAATAATTACAGTCACCCAATCGAGTTGGAAACTATTGCTGCGGTTCAGATTCATTTGTCATTAATTTCAAAGGGTTTTCCGCTATAGGGCTTCAAATACTCGTCTTCCAAGCTTTTTTCAATTACCAAGCGTTCCATTCGTTTTAACGTTACCTCACCTTTTAGGTACTTTTCGATCATCAGACTGGCAATTCGACCTGCCCAACGGGAACCATAATACCCATTTTCAACCAATATAGCAATCGCTATTTTAGGATCGTCCTTAGGCGCAAAAGCTACAAATATAGAATGATCCGTAAGTTGTTGTCGAACTCCATCAATTTTCGTAAAATTTTCTGCCGTACCAGTCTTCCCACAAATTTCTATTCCTGGAACCTTTAGAAAGCTTGCAGTTCCTTTGGTGTATACATTGTGCATGCCTTCAATAACAGGCTCAAAATACTCCGGATTTATGGAGGTTTGTTTGGGGGTTAAAAAATTAGGGTTTATAGCTTCATCATCAATAGATTTGATGATGTGTGGGGTGTAATAGTAGCCTTTATTAGCGATAGCAGCGGTCATATTTGCTAATTGAATTGGAGTTACTAAAATTTCTCCTTGACCAATCGCATTAGAAATGATGGTTGTAGCTCCCCATTGAAAATCTGGGTACCATTTATTGTAGTAATCTCCATCAGGAATATTTCCTTTTTTACCAACAGATAAATCATTTCCTAGAAAATTTCCTAAACCAAAACTTTTAATATGATCACTCCAGTTATCCATTGCTTTTGAAGCATCAGGAGTGTTTTCAATTGTAGTCCTAAAGGCCATGGCAAAGTAGGAGTTACAAGAGTAGCTTATGCCAGAGTTTAGATTTCTAAATCCACCTCCACAATGGCATTGCATCACGCGTCTTTTTTTTCCATAGATGTATTTTTCTGAACAAATGATATTTGTTTTGGTATCAATTGCTTGTTCTTGAAGAGCGGTTAATGCTACGAGCAATTTAAAAGGCGATCCTGGGACATGCATTCTTGTGAGTCCTTTGTCAATTAACGGTCTGTGAATTGTGTCTAAATATAATTTGGTGTAGTTTTTAGAGCGTTGGCGTCCCACCAATAGATTTGGATTATATGAAGGAGCAGAAACAAGACTTAAGATTTCACCCGAACTGGGTTCAATTGCCACAATGCCTCCAATTTTGTTTTGCATCAGCAACTCTCCATAAGCTTGAAGTTCAGAATCAATGGTGATTTTAATGTCTTTTCCTGGTATCGGTAGGGTATCAAATAGGCCTTCTTTGTAAGCACCAATATCTCTATTATAAATATCTTTTTGGATGTATTTTACTCCTTTTACGCCTCTTAGTATTTTTTCATACGAAATTTCGACTCCTTGTTTTCCAATCAAATCACCAATACGGTAGTAGGAATCCTTAGAAATTTCTTTAGTGTTGGCTTCAGCTATGTATCCCAATACATTGGCGCCTATGGAAGTTTGATAATCTCTTACGGATCTTTTTTGAATATAAAACCCCTTGAACTTTCTTAATTTTTCAGATAGAAAAGCATAGTCTTCTTTGGAGAGGTGGCGTAAGAATGGTGATGGAAGACGTGGAGAATAATTCTTAGCACGCTTTAACGATTTAAGAAAATTAGCTTTATCAATCTTTAATAGGTTACAAAACAGTATTGTATCTAAAGGTTCAACTTCTCTCGGAACGACCATCACATCATAACTCGGTTGGTTTGCCACTAAAAGACTGTCGTTTCGATCGTAGATATAACCGCGTTTTGGATAATGAAATACCTTTCGAATGGCATTGTCATTCGTAATGCTGTAGGGGTCAGCGGTATAGATTTGTAAATAAAACAAACGTCCTATAAAGCTAATTCCTGTCAGAACGACCAATACAAAAAGCAATACTTTTCTCATAGTTCTTTTTTGCTAAATAATGATGTAAGTAGTAAACAAATGATAAGCGTAAAAATACTAGAATAAAAGGTTTGTTTTATAATTAGTAGAGCTTCATTTTGATCAAATATAACAAGAGAAAATAAAAGAGCATGATGAATAACGATAAGTGATATGAAGTAAATTAGGCGTTGACTGAAAGTCGTATTGCTAAATTTTATGGCTTGGTATTCATATGCAGCCCCAAACGAAAACTTTAAAAAAAGAGGTCGCACATACGCGATCGCTACACTTGCAGTTGCGTGGACCCCCCCAGAATCTAAAAACAGATCAACTGACAAACCCAATAAGAAACTTAGAAAAATAAATAGTAACCGATTATTACTGATGGGATACAGAAATATAAAAATGATATAAATGTAGGGATTAAGGTATCCTAAAAAGTTAATATTACTACAGATAATAACTTGGAGTAACACCAATCCTATAAATCGCAAAACAGTATTTAATACAGTATTATTCATCTAAAATATTTAAGGCTTTTAATTCATTTATAGCTGTATTTTTAATGATATAAACATGCTCCAAATTTTTCATGTCGTTAAACAATTTAACTTCAATTATATAAAGGTCTTCGGTCTCATTAAGTGCATAGGAAAGGATGCTCCCAACAGGGATGTTTGGGGGAAAGGTCGAGGAGTATCCACTGGTCACAATGGTATCTCCGACAGCTAGTTTTACAAGGTCTTGAATGTCTTTTAGTTGTACGACGTCTGGAGATTTGCCATCCCAACTTAAAATCCCAAAATAATTTGTTTTTTTAAGTTTTACATTAACTCGACTATTCGTATTTAAAATTGACAAAACTCTGGAGTAGTTGGAAGATACGGCATCAATTATTCCAACAATTCCATTGGAGGTAATCACTCCATAATCCTCTTTAATACTGTCCTTTTGGCCTTTGTTTAGGGTTAAATAATTATTGGGTAAAGCGAAACTGTTTTTGTAAACTAAACTTGGTTGTATGGCATACTTTTTCTCCAAAACGGTATCAATAGATCTCCATTTTTCTTCACTAAACATAAGTGTTTTTAGACGGTTATTTTCTTTTAGAAGTATCTCATTTTCTTTTTTTAAATGAAAATATTGAGACAGGCTATGAAAAGCACCGTAAACACTCCCCGAAATTTGATTGGCGGAATTAATAAACTTACTCCGTTGATATTCATTAGATTGTATTGTGAGCGAAAGGCCACAGGAAAACAACAATAAAAACAAGACGAATGTTTTGTTTTTAATGAAGAAATTAAAAAGTTGTTGCATTACTTAGGATCTATTTTATCAAGACACTTTTATATTTTGCAATATTTTTAAGTACAATTCCAGTTCCTCGAACAACTGCTCTCAGTGGGTCTTCCGCAATATAAACGGGTAAATCTGTTTTTTGAGATAGTCGTTTGTCTAATCCTCTTAACATCGAACCACCACCAGCAAGATAGATGCCAGTATTATAAATGTCAGCAGCTAGCTCAGGAGGTGTTTGTGAAAGCGTTTCCATTACAGAGTCTTCAATTCTAAGTATGGATTTATCTAGAGCCTTAGAAATTTCACGGTGCGTAATTTCAACTTGTTTTGGTTTCCCTGTTAACAAATCTCTACCCTGAACATTCATTTCGTCTGGCGGAATTTCTAAATCTTCAGTTGCAGCTCCAATTTGGATTTTTATTTTCTCGGCACTACGGTCTCCAACATATAAATTGTGTTGTGTACGCATATAATAAATGATGTCGTTTGTGAAGACATCTCCAGCGACTTTTACCGATTTGTCACATACAATACCACCAAGAGCAATCACTGCAATTTCGGTAGTTCCACCCCCGATATCGACAATCATATTCCCTTTAGGTTGCATGATGTCTACTCCAATTCCAATAGCAGCAGCCATAGGTTCGTGGATCAAATAAACTTCTTTGCCATTTACACGTTCAGCAGATTCTTTTACAGCACGCATTTCAACTTCTGTAATTCCAGATGGGATACAGATCACCATTCTTAAAGAAGGTGCAAATAATTTATTTTTTAGTGCGGGAATACTTTTAATAAACAAACTTATCATTTGTTCTGACGCATCAAAATCTGCAATTACACCATCTTTCAGCGGGCGAATTGTTTTGATGTTTTCATGCGTTTTTCCTTGCATTAAGTTGGCTTCTTTTCCTACGGCAATAATTTTTCCTGACACTCGATCTCTAGCAACAATAGAAGGACTGTCAATCACAACTTTGTCATTGTGAATGATTAAGGTGTTGGCAGTGCCCAAATCGATGGCTATCTCCTCTGTTAAGAAGTCAAAAAATCCCATATGCTATAAAAAATTTATCAAAGTATTAAAGTAATATGCAGTTTTGTAAATGTACTAAAATAAATTGTAGTTTGGAAATGCCTTTTAGTTAAATAAATTAGTGCTTAAAATGTCGTGTTTTTGTAAACACCATAGCCACATTGTTGGCATTACAGTAGTCTATACTTAATTGGTCTTTTATAGAACCACCCGGTTGGATCACCGCCGTAATTCCGGCGTTTTTTGCAATTTCGACACAGTCTGGAAATGGAAAAAATGCATCACTAGCCATTACAGCGCCATTGAGTTTGAAATTAAAAGAATTTGCTTTATGGATTGCTTGGTTTAAGGCATCAACACGGCTTGTTTGTCCGGTTCCACTTGCAAATAATTGTTTGTTTTTGGCTAAAACAATTGTATTCGATTTTGTGTGTTTACATATTTTAGAGGCAAACAATAAATCTTCAATTTCACTATCAACGGGTCTTGAAGTTGTTGCATTTTCTAAAATTTCTCGATCATCGGTGAGCATATTTTTATCTTGAACAAGTACTCCGTTCAAACAACTTCTTACAATGGTTTCGGGTAATTCAATGGTGTTTTGAATCAATAAAATTCTATTCTTCTTGCCTTTCAAAAGCGCTTCTGCCTCATTGCTAAAAGCTGGTGCAATAACAACTTCACAAAATAAAGTGTGAATTTCTTGAGCTGTAGCTAAATCAATTTCACTATTTGAAATTAGTACACCACCAAAAGCTGAAACAGGGTCTCCTGCCAAAGCATCTACATAAGCTTGGTGTAATGTTTCTCGTTGGGCAACACCACAAGCATTGTTGTGTTTTAAGATTGCAAATGTAGGCGCTTCTCCATGAAATTCATTTATAAGATTCACTGCAGCATCTACGTCTAAAAGATTATTATAGCTTAATTCTTTGCCGTGGAGTTTGGTAAACATGGCCTCAAAGTCGCCAAAGAAATAACCTTTTTGGTGTGGGTTTTCTCCATAGCGGAGCACATTCCCTTGAGTTTCACTAATTTTCAAAACAACCTCTTCGTTATCGCTATTGAAATAATTAAAAATAGCACTGTCATAATGAGACGACACATTGAACGATTTGGTAGCAAAACGTTTGCGATCTTCGATTGAAATACTGCCGTTGTCATCAGAAATTAACTCTAAGAATTCCGCATAATCGGCTACAGACGATACGCAAATCACGTCTTTATAATTTTTGGCTGCAGCTCGAATTAATGAAATGCCACCAATATCTATTTTTTCAATTATATCAGCGTTACTAGCGCCTGAAGCTACTGTTTTTTCAAAAGGATAAAGATCTACTATAACGGCATCGATTTGAGGGATTGAAAAGGAGTCCATTTCTTCAACGTCTTGAGCATGGTCTTGACGATTCAAAATACCACCAAATATTTTTGGATGTAATGTCTTTACACGTCCTCCAAGAATAGAAGGGTAGTCTGTGATTTCTTCTGCAGGAACAACCGAAATTCCTAAGTCGTTAATGAATTTTTGTGTTCCACCTGTTGAGTAGATTACTACGCCTTGTTCGTCTAGTTTTTTTACGATAGGCTCTAAACCTTCTTTACTAAATACAGATATTAAGGCAGATTTGATTGTTTTATTTTGGCTCATTTTGAAGTCTAAGAGTTAGAGCTCAAAAGTAGGAAATTATCGCTCAAAATAGAATTCAAATTCGATCAAAAAAAAGGTTTTTTTTAACTGTTTTTTGGAGTTATCAACAACTAGAGCAGTGTGGCAATTGATTGACACACAAATTCCAGAAAGCGTTCGTCTGCTTTGGTAAAGGGATTGAGGGTATTTGAATCAATATCAATTTGCCCAATATTTTTGCCGTCTACAAAAAGGGGAATAACAATTTCAGATTTCACATTTATATTGCATGAAATATAATTGTCCTGAGCGCTAACGTCAGGCACAACAAAATTCTGATTACTTACGGCCACTTGTCCACAAATCCCTTTTCCAAACGGAATGGTGGTGTGGTCAGTTGGAGCACCAGCATAAGGACCAAGCTTCAGTGTTTCTGTAGTGCCATCTCTAAAATAAAACCCCACCCAATCATAATAATCTATCGATGTTTTCAAGACGTCACAAATGGACTGTAGCGTTTCATTTAGAGCACTAGAACTTGAAATTAAGTTTGTTATTTTGGGTTTTAGCGCCTCAAAATTCATGTGAAATAATTTTTTGTAAAAATACTATTTATCCCATGTAAGCCATTCAAAAAATGCATTATTTTATGTTAATTTTGTGGTAACCAGTAGTGTGTATAAACAAAATTCAATAAATTTGATGCATGTATAAAAACGTAGTACATAAAGTTTTTTCAATGCTATTGGCATTTTTAGTGCTGTTGTCAACATTTTCATTTAAAGTTGAGACTCATTTTTGTGGCTCCAACCTTGTTGATGTTGCTGTTTTTTCAAAAGCAAAATCCTGTTGTGATTCAGCTGTAAAAATGGATTCGGAATTACAGTTTACTAAGGAAAGTTGCTGCACAAATAAGGTTGTTTCTGTTGAAGGTTTAAATCAATTCAAAGTTATTTCATTAAAGAAAGATTTGCCCATTCAAGACAGTTTTGAATTGCCTTCAAAATTCAGCCTAGAATGGCTTGTCCTAGAAGATTCAGTTGCAAGTCATCCCCCCAATTATTCTCCACCAGATTTGATAATGGATCATCAAATTGATTATCAAATATTCTTAATTTGATTTAATACTTCAGACGACTTCATCAGTGTGTATGATGCCTGTCCCTTTCCCCCTTTTTTTAGTATTAATTTAAATTAAATTGCAATGAAATCTACAATATATCTTATTCTAGTGTTTCCATTTTTCCTGTTTTCACAAGTTGAATTAAAAGGAATGATTATGGAACGGAATACTCAAAAGCAACAGATCCCTCTGCCTGGCGCCAATGTGTTTTGGCTCAATACTTCAATAGGAACGATTACTTCCGATGACGGAACCTTTACGTTGCCTTATAAATCTGCTTACAAAAAATTAATAATTAGTTACGTTGGATTTAAAACCGATACACTTTCTGTCAATACCTCAAAAATGATTTATCACCTGCTAGAAGCTACAGACGATTTGGGTGAGGTTACCGTCTCAGCGGGAAAAAAATCTACCGCAACGTCTTATCTTTCTTCTCAAAATATATCTACTATTAGTAGTAAAGAATTGTTGAAAGCGGCATGCTGTAATTTGTCCGAGAGCTTTGAAACGAATCCTTCTATTGACGTCAATTTTACAAATGCCATCTCTGGAACAAAGCAAATTAAAATGCTTGGGCTCACCAGTCCTTACATATTAATAGCTACAGAAAATATACC
>JGI20157J14317_10002240_pt1 | contig 16840 bp, 12 predicted proteins | sample COG_07_FD_14317 | JGI IMG/M metagenome (IMG submission 14317)
TGACGTGTCAAATGCGATGGCTGCATTGCTAACAATGTTGTTAGCTGAATCCAGTGAAAAAGATGCAGCATCAGCGCCTGAAAGAGTGTAGGTGCCATTTGCATTTGCGGCTGTGAAGGCTGAAATACCAGTGCCAAGGCTTGCGTTCTGGATTGTAATGGAGTCGGCAGCAGTTGAAGTCACTACAGTTGTGCCAACCTTATCCACAGCAATGGAGTCATCAGCAGTGGCTGTTGATTTAGTTCCAGCAAGGTTATTACCGCCTAGTGAATCAGTGTTCATGCGCTCGACAGTGACGTTGATTTGTTCGACATTTGTGTTACCCGCACGAATGTTTGCTGAATATGTACCGTCAAGAACCTTCACATCGTTAAACGCTGTGTTGTTTGCAATCTTGTCCACTTCCAACATCAACGCATCAACTTCAAGCTGAGCGTTTGATCTGTCGCTAGAAGTGTAAATACCGTTGTTCATCTGAACTGCCAGTTCGCGCATGCGGATGAGCATGTTACTAATTTCTGACATGCCTGCTTCGGCAGTTTGCACAAGTGAAATACCGTCTTGTGAGTTACGAATGGCAATGTTCATACCGCGCAGCTGGCTTTCCATTTTATTTGCCACTGCGAGGCCGGCTGCATCATCTGCAGCAGAGTTGATGCGCAATCCTGAAGCAAGGCGCTCCATTGCCTTTGTCATAGAGTCGTTTGCTTTAACGGCATAAGTACGCGCAGTCAAAGCACCAGTATTTGTATTGATAACAGTCATTTCTAGTCCCCTAGTTACGTTTGCTAAACAAAGGGCAGGTTGCCCATCCGAAATAGAGAACGACTGAATAAAAAAAATGTTAGCTGGAAAAGAAAATTGGCTCGCAAGTATGCAAACAACAAGGATCCTCGCCCTTGGCTTTTAGCTGTCTTGCATAACGGATCCTGTTGGCAAGTATCTAAAAGTCTTGATTTTGGGAGGTTTAGAGTTTATTTCAGTGATTACAGACAAAGGCCTTCTACAGGAAACAGATCATGAGCTTCTGCCCCAACTGGATTTTTGACGTCGCTGTGGGTAAATCAAGCCAAGAGTTTTTGGCGACGGACAATCCTCTCAGCCTATTTTCTAAGAAATACGCTGAGGGTTTATCAGAAAAATACACTGAAATAACACCTCAGGAGATTTCAGACACCTCCGAGTTATTGTTGCTATTTTTAGATGAGGTTAACGCTGGTGAAAATGCGGTAGAGATGCTCAATGGTTTTCAGTATTTTAGATACAACTTCGAATCCGTTAACAAAATTCGTAAGTTAACACCTCTTTTTGGTGAGGCTGACGAGCCAGTAAAACTTCTTAATTACAATGGTGAAGACACATTGAAGCGTTTTAAGGCATATGTTTTTGGTTTGAGGTCAGAATCTGCGCCAGAAGCCCCGGCAGGATGGAGTTTAGGTGCTGAAATAAATGGTCTGCACATTGCCGACATAGCGCGGCGAGAAGTATCAATATTTGATGCCCTTTAATTTTTCATCCCTGCTGTCCATGCATCCATCATATTTGTCAGCAGGCTTTGCGTTTCCTTGAAGCCGGAAACAGCGGACTCCATCGCGGTGAATTGTGACATATAACGTGCTCGTTCGTTTTCCATGCGTGTTTCGAGAGACGTGAGCTGATCTTTTTGATCACTGATATCTTCGCTGTAGCGCTTTACACGTTTATCAATGTCGCCGTCACTTGTGAGCACCGTGTCACCGAACTCGTTTATTGTGTTGAAGAGACTTTTACCAACATACAATGTTGAAGTGTGATTGCCCTCTGCCTTCACCCAGATCCCTTTTGCTCCTGTTGATGTCAGTTTAAACAGTTCATTTTCCAGCGACATTAATGTTCCGTCGAGGGCCGCGACTGTGGGGCCAGCGGTGTGGCTATCTTCTGTAACGGTCGTAAGGTGAACATGGTCAACAGCAGTTGCTGTTAGTGCAATGGTGCCAGGATGGGGAATATAAACAAGTCCTGCGTCTTGACCGTTGGAGATATTACCAGCGTTGGTATCGTTGTATGTAAATAACAGATTTGCTGAAGAAACGCTAAATGTGCCCACAGACCCCCCGTGAGCAGTATTCAAAGCGTCAGAGATATCAGTTAGAGTGTCATTATCGCTCAGTGTGCCGGTGGTGACAGTGAATGGGGATCCGTTATTGCCAATCTGAATACTAAATTTGTCTCCCGTTTTGATGGTGGGGAGGGACGGGGATCCAATCCTGACTATCTCGGTAGTTGAGGTGCCAGCAGAGTTTTGGAGACTGGCCCCAAGCGTACTGTATGACCCTCCGCTATCAGTGCTTAATTGCAACTGTCCAATCGTATCGCCGTTATCTGCTGTGCCACCAGTGTTGCAAGTAACCGTGAGTTTACCGTCTGCGCCGGCGGTGTCCTGAGCACCGGAACCTGTGCCTGCGCCATAAGATATACCAACAGAAGAGTCTAAAAAGAAGAGTTTGCTTATTGTGCCGCCAACCGCACCATTGCTGGTATAAGTAAATATAATGTCATTTGTGTTATCAACGGAGAATGTACCGGGCACTGTTGAGCCAGAATTGGCTGTATTCAACATGTTCACAATATCTGATAAAGTCGACTGTGACGTAGCAGCAGCAGTTTCAATTTCTGTACCGTTAATGGTGACCTTAAACTTATCACCAGGGGCCATGGATGGAACTGTTGGCGTAGTTATCCGCTCCACTTGCTGGGTTGAGACATCGCCCGCGGTGTCTTGCCCGGCTGAACCAGTCCCCGTATCATAAGTTGTCCCCGATGAGGCATCTAAGAAGAACAGTGAACCTATTGTTCCAGCAACTGGCTCACTATCAGTGTAAGTGAATAATATGTCGTTGTTGGAAACTGAAAATGTGCCGGGCACTTGCGGCGCGGCATTCGCAGTATTCAACATATCAACAATATCTGATAGGCTAGATTGCGTTGTGGCAGCCGCTGTTTCAATCTCAGTACCATTAATGGTTACTTTGAATTTATCTCCGGCAGAAATTGATGGGACAGTTGGATTAGTGATTTTCTCGACTTGTCGAGTGCCTGCAGTGTTGCTTAAACCATATCCAACGTCAGAACCTGAATCTGCAGTATTTGCAGCAGTATCAAGCTTTCCAGCTAAATAATTTATACGTTGTGTTGCAGTTGTTAGGTTGCTGATTGCGGTAACATCTGCGCTTGTAACCGTGTGGGATATACCGACGGTTCCACTACCGTCTTGGATATCAACTTTGAATATATCGCCTTGATTGGCGTTTAATATATTGTTGGATATGTCATTGGAGCTCTCATTGAAATATACAGTTCTGTTCGTTAAAGCGCCGTTACGTTGCTGATCCACCGTGCCTAAAGGAGTGGCGGGAGAGTAGGTTAAGCCAGCACTCATGGTGGTGGTTTGCGGCGTTGCAGAGTCATTGTACTTAAAAATAAGATTAGAGCCTGATCCGCTAAACACCCCATCAGCTGGAGTTACAAGGTTAGCATTGGCTGAATTGAAGGCGGCTGCAAGCTTGTCAACACTGTATGAGGTGTCGCCGCCAACTCCAATTGCCGCGGTTGTAACTGTTTGCCCATCTACAGCTATAGTAAATGTATCACCAGCATAAACGGTGGTTGGTACACTTGGAGTTGAAAGTGTGAAGGTGCGTTCCGCTAAGTCATTGACATTAAATGTAACTGCTTCAGTGAATGTTCTGAAGGAGCTTGGCAGAGCGTTGTCAGTCACAGTGTATTCGACGTTGAATGAATAAGAAGGCTTTACCTCCCTATCTGTTCCACCTGTTATAGTGACCACACCATTTGCGTCTATCGTTAAATGTGAACTGTCAGTCCCGCTTAAGGACCACGATCCATTTGAATGGTCTGCAACATAGGCTTGCAGATTATCGCTTAATTGGCCATCGTCAGCGCCAAAACTTGCGTCAATTGATTTGAAAGTTTGATTTCTAGACTCATCTGCGCTTATCACGCTGGTAGCAGTGTTGATTAGTGACAGAAATTCGTAGGTTCCAGGTGTCCACTCTTTACCAGTCATTTCCGCTTCGACTGCGACATTAGTGCTTGTTACATGGCTTTTTGATAATGCGGTAAACTCCTTTGGATTTTCCGTGAAATAACTCTTAAATTTAGTTTCATTTAAACTAAGCGTTCCATCTCGGTTTGTCATAACACCAAAATTTGATAGGTAAATTGAGTCTGCTCCAAAACCAACAATAGGTGTGGTTGTCATTTGGCGTAGCTTATAACGAAGCGATCGAACAAGCGTATCACCTGCAAGGGCTCCTCTTTCCTCTTCATCCAATGAGTTTTTATTCAGTGTCATCAGGCCGTTGGTTATTGTGTTCATGGTTTCAACAAAAAGTTTTGTTGCATCCATGCTTAGGTTGGGGTCATGCCGCGCAGAGACCTTTTGAATAGAAGAAGTGGTAGCGTTAAGGGTGAGTGTGACGCCTGGAATTATATCATTAATTACATTGGTCTCTCTTGTCACTGAGAGCCCATTGAAAGAGATGACTGCATCGGAAGCCGCAGAAATTTCTTTGAGAGCATCTCCGCCGTTAGCTGCTCCCGACCCATTCGTTTCTGGATCATAACTTAAGTTGGATATTCCACCTGAATTGGAGGTGGCTTGAACACGGATTTGATTATTTGTTCCTAATGGAGAGCTTAATGTCAGTGCGTAATTATTATCCGCTACTCGGACAATTGATGCTGAAATTCCAACATCGAGCGCATTTATCCTATTCTTTAAGGTTGTTAAATTGTCAGCTCCATCCAGAACAAGGCTTTGCTGCGTAAAATCAGTGTTTGCAGTAAATGTTTTGTTGCCAGAGTTATCTGTAGCCCAAGAACCCAATTGGATCGACAGATTGGTAGCGTCAAGAACTGAGCTGCTCGTAGCATAACCGGAAAAGGAAATGGATTGTGGGGTGGCTAGGCTGGTAATTGTGATATTGTGATCGAAGGGCTCAACAAGGGAGGCATTTGTAAGGGTCACGCCAACAGAGGAAGGGTTCCCGTCAGAACTCGTTGCTTGCACATTAAGGGTGGAGGCTTGTGCAAGAGAATTTAAACTAGTTTGGAGTGTGCTAAATTGTTGTTTAACTTCTGCAAAAGCAGATATTGAAACAGTTTTTTCAGCAATCTTTTCATTGATTATGTTCTCGCGCGGCGTTTTTTCTGCATCAACCAACGCGTCCACAATTTGAGTGACATTTAGCCCACTTCCAACATTAAGCGCGCTGAGATAATCAACTGCCATGATACACCAAAAACCTCACACTGGAGGACTCTCATAAATTCCGTAACGACATCAGTGGTGCAAAAGTTATGCCGATTTCATTAATTTTGTGTAAAACTTATTACAGTTTTCAGGAGCTGTATGGTTTGCCAATGCAGTCAGACCGACGCTGAACAATAATTTTGTGACTCATGTCAATATATTGATTAGGAGGTGCTGATTAAAATGCAACCAATCTGGATGAAACAAAATTCTCTCGTGGGGTCGATCAAATATCTATTGGGAGTTTTAATTATTGGCATCGGCATTGGACTTTTAGTTTCATTAATATCTAGCCTCTTTGTTTTTTTTGTAAAGTGGTTCATCGAGGCCAGAAGTATCTCCATTAATGATTTCTTAAAGTTTCCCGAAACTGAGCTATCATTGATGCCAATGTTTTGGCTTTTGCTAGCCGCAGTTCTGTTAGTTTGTGTGCGCAGGGTCTTTAATATTGATCGGTGGCATGGACCTGCAGATAGCATTTATGCAGCTCATCGAACTGACAATGAACTCGATCTCAAGGCTGGCTTTGGATCGACCCTGGCGGCGTTTATTTCACTATGTGGAGGCGCTCCAGTTGGCCAATACGGTCCTTTAGTGCATTTTGGAGCTACCATTGGCAGCTTTCTATCAGACTTTTTTGGAAGCCGTCGCATCACGGCTGACATATTCATCGGTTGCGGGGTGGCAGCTGCCATTGCCGCTGGATTTCAGGCACCCTTTGCGGGAATTGTTTTTGCCCATGAGGCAGTGTTGAGACACTTCTCTTTTCGGGCAATTGCACCGATCGCAATCGCCAGTATCACATCAGCTTGGCTCTCAAACAAGTTATTTGGTGGTCAGCCTATATTTCAGATCGATGTTGTCCTTCCTGACCTGTTACCGCTCGTGCCAACCTTGCTTGCCAGCGGATTGTTTTTTGGCTTGGTAGCCATTCTATTTATGAGACTGTTATTTGCTGGCGGAAAATTGGCTGTCAAAACAGGCTTGGCGCCGTTACCGCTTGCATTACTGGCAGCAGTAATTTGTGGCGCGGTTGCGATGTTCGTTCCAGAAGTTTTGGGCCTCGGCGTCGGCACCGTCAATGAGATCCTTAACGATGGCTACGTGATTGGATTTCTTATTGCTTTGCTGATTCTAAAGTTATTAGTTACATCACTGTCAATTGGGTTTGGACTGTTTGGTGGAATTTTTTCGCCAGCCTTGTTTATTGGCGCAGCTGCGGGTGGGTTTGTAGCAAAAATCATAGCTATTTTAGGGGTGGTGAATGCTCCACAGTTGTTAACAGTCGCTGGAATGGCTTCGGTTTCAGCAGCTGTCATTGGAGCGCCTATTTCTGTGGTGTTGATTGTTCTTGAGCTTACCATGTCATATGAATTTTCCGTTGCGGCGATGTTGTCAGTTGTTGTGGCTACCTTGTTGAGCAGTCTTGTATATGGGCACTCTTTCTTTGATGAGCAGTTAGTTCGACGAGATATTGATTTATCGCAGGGGCGTGGAAATCTTGAACTGATGCACCAATCGATAACGACAGTTGTTAGTAATGATTATGTAGTTCTGTCATCAAGGTTGAAGGTAAAGACTGCCATCAAAAAACTTGCAGAGGCCAATGTCAGTGAGGGGTATTGCCTTAGCAAGGGTGAGGGTTTTCTTGGCAAATGCTCGCTTCAAAAATTGTTATTAGCTCATTATGGTGATGAGCTTGGGATGCATTTAATCACTAACCCGGTGGTGCTAAACCATGACGCGTCAATTATGCAGGCGATTGAGGTCGCAAGTGACTTTGTTGGCGAAGCTATTCCGGTGGTTAATCGTAACAGTAATAAATTTATGGGTGTTGTATCTGAGGCCAATATTTTTCAGGCCTATCTGGCAACGCAAACGCGTATCCGTGATCTTGAGCATGGCTAGACGCATTTCTCGCATCAGGCGTAGTTTGGCTATAAAAAAATTAGAAATGTTTAAACGAGAATATCAACTTCGTTTCGAAAGCGCGGGGCGTCACGGTACATGTTCGAGATACGTGCTATATTTGACTGGGCGGCATTATGCACAAATCCTGGTGACAGGCTGGCACGCGCAGCAAGAAAATTTTCGGATGTCACTGCTGATGGAGCCTGCCGTGGACTGTAAATGCGGGCATGCTGCATATTGGTAAAATCAGGCACCAATCGTGCAGTTGGATGGGTCGTTTCAACACCATTGATGGTTTGGCGCGGTGTTGGCACGAGGCTTGCAGACGACACCCCAGACCCTGCTGTCACAGCATTTGCCTGGCCAGAAACTGGCTTGGTTGACCCTGTGGACGGGGTTTCTGACTGCGAATGTATAAACATTAACAAATAGTACACGAATATTCTGTTTTAGACAAGTTTGACCTACGGAATCTTTTGCATGAATTACAACAACATAACCCAAGCTTATCAAAATGCAGAGCGGCAGGCGCTGGAAGAAACAAATGATCCCCATCTGATAATTATGACGATGCTGGATGCATTGGTGAAATCAATGCAGATTTTTGTTGATAATATCGATCACAAAAATGGCGGTAATCTTGAGATGAAATCGAAGCATTTTTCGCGCGCGGTCTCGATCATTTATGGCCTTCAGTCAAGCCTTGATTTTGAAAAGGGTGGTGATATTGCCAACAATCTGTTTCAGCTTTATGAATTTGCGCGTTTAAAGCTGATCGAAGATTTGGGCAAAGGCGTTGCAAATGGCACGCCTCAAGCACTCGAGGTAATTGCAAGCATCAGTGATGCATGGAAAGAAATGGGAAAGCAGATCCGCGATGAAAAATGATGTTGCAGAGCAGTTTCAGCTACTGAATAAAAACATTGCCGCCGCGATTGCGGGCAAGGATTATGTGAGGGCAGCCGCGCTTGATCGAGCGCGGCAGGATGTTTTGAAAGATATCTGCTTAATGGATGTAAAGGCGATTGATGCTGAATTCTTTAATATCGTCGAGGAATGTGCGCGGGATAATGCCAACCTGATACAAGCTGTCCAGCAGAATATGAACCATATTAGCTGGCAAACAAGCCGTTCGCTGAAAGCGCAACGCGCCTACCAAAGTGAAATCTAGCCAATTCGGGTAAGCTAGCGCTATCCTCTTGCCGGAGGGGCTTTTGTGGGGCGCTGCTTTTGGTCTACTGGATTGGCTTTTCAATCATAAATTTCTTCATTTTCTCAATTAATGTGGTGCGGCGCAACTTTAAGGCGTCGGCTGCATGGCTGATCATGCCGTTTGATTTATCAAGTGCGGCTTCGATCAGTACAATTTCAACATCTTGAAGATGCCGCCTGACATCAATTGTGTCAAAATAGGCAAACCAGTCACGATAATGGCTTGGATGCGGCAAGGGGGACTCGTTGCTCTTGTCACCATTGGCAATGCTATCCTGTCCAAGATCAGCGGAGGCGGCCCATAGGGCATCTTGTTCTTCGGCAGGGTCGGGCGCGCGCAAACGCAGCAAATGGTCACGCACATGCTTTGCTTCTAACTTACTTCCTGGAAATAACAAGCAGGCGCGTTCAATCACATTGCGTAATTCCCGCACATTCCCAGGCCAAGGGTAACGCATAAACTCCTGCAAAGCGCTCTCGTCAAATTCTGGAAGGGGGCCATTATCATCCTGTTTCTTCATGACCTTTTTTAGGGCAATGATGATCTGAGGGATATCAACCGCGCGTTCCACAAGGGCCGGTAATTTAATTGGGAAAACATTGATCCTATAAAACAGGTCAGCGCGAAATTTGCCAGCTTCGATGTCGGCTTCGATATTTTGATGTGTTGCGCAAACAAGCCTCAGGTCAATCGGGATATCCTTACCACCACCAACGCGCTGAATGGTACGGGTTTCAATAGCCCGCAAAAGCTTTGCTTGGAGCGGCAATGGCATATCACCAATTTCATCAAGAAACAATGTGCCGCCCGATGCCATCTCAAACCGGCCTTGACGAGTTTTTTCGGCTCCGGTGAAAGCACCTTTCTCATAGCCAAACAGCTCTGATTCCAGCAATTCTGCTGGGATGGCTGAACAGTTGATCGAAATTAAATCACCTTTTCTTGCCGAATATTTATGGATGCTGCGAGCAACAAGCTCTTTACCGGTTCCAGTTGCGCCAAGAACGAGAATGGTTGTCTTGGCCGGTGCCGCAATATCTATAAGCCGTCTTACGTCACGCATTACTGCGGATTGGCCGACCAGTTCGTTTTCATCCACACTAAATACCCAACTAAAATTAGAAACATTACCTACACCCTAGTTACCACTTTAGACCAAAGTGTCAGAAATTTGAACAAAAAAGATCATCTTTCTGGTTTGTGTGTCAGAAAAATGAAATCATTTTTTTGAAGTGCGCCAGATAAAAAATTAAATTAAATTAGATAGATATACATTTTTATCCTCTTCTGATGCAACTTGGCTTGGATTTTGCCTTTACCGACGGGCATGAGTAGTCGGGAGACATGAGACATGGTTAAAGTTTGTATTGAGAGACATCTACTGCCTGTGGCGGATATACTGGTCGATATTTTCACAATGCGGATGGCCGAAATTGGCATTCGTGAGGATGTCGCGGCCAAACCTGCAGGAGAATGTGTGACTGGTTCGGCAAAGCTGAATGGTGAGATCCCGCAAAGCTATGATGTATTCCTATGTAGCGCCGAATTTGCCGAGACGAATGGTGGCACGGCTGGCATTGTTGATTTGGCTCGAGGTATGAAAGCCAAAAAATTAATGGTGATCGGGCACGATGAAAGCGATCAATTCTCTGTCTCGCATGAGATGAATGGCAAATTGATCAGGCTGTGCATGCCAAAATCAGCGCAAACCACCCCTGCGGCCGCAAATTATAGCCTGCAAATGGCAGTGACGCTTTGCCTTGATAATGACCATGTTGCTGTTGCCGATACGAATAGCCGCCAATTAATGGCGCTGGCGAGCCGTGTTGCCGTAACCGATGTCACCGTGTTTATCAATGGCCCAACGGGAACGGGTAAAGAAGTTCTTGCCAAATTCATCCATAATCAATCAAGCCGCAAGGACAAGGCCTTTGTCGCTGTCAATTGCGCCGCAATCCCGGAAAATATGCTTGAAGCGATTTTGTTTGGTCACGAAAAAGGCGCGTTTACGGGCGCATCAACAGCCAATAAGGGTATTTTTCGCGCTGCTGATGGCGGCACTTTGCTGCTTGATGAAATTTCTGAAATGCCATTATCATTGCAGGCAAAATTGCTGCGGGCACTGCAAGAGCGCAAGGTTACCCCACTTGGCAGCCAACGCGAGATTGATGTTGATGTTCGGGTAATTGCCACCACAAACCGCGAGATGCTGTCTGAAATCAGCAATGGCAAATTCCGCGAAGATCTATTTTATCGGTTAAATGTTTTCCCGCTGACAACTCAGCATTTGGCGCATCGGACTGATGATATTATTCCGATCAGCAGTACCCTGCTTGCACGCCACAGCGTGGTTCTTGATGATCTTCCGTCAATCGATGATGAAGCGGCAGACATTTTGCTGGCTTACAATTGGCCCGGGAATGTTCGCGAGCTGGAAAATGTTTTGCAGCGTGCCATCGTTCTGTCGTCTGGCGGCAAAATTATGGCTGGTGACATTATGGTCGATGGCGCCATTCAAGAGCGGATTGTGAAAAGTATGACGACCGAAATGGCACTTTCAAAAAGCGCAAGCGCTTAACCGGTTAAGAGGTAGATATGACACAAATTAGTTCAATGAGTGGCCCAATTTCTTCGCTTCGCGCCCAGCTTCGCGCACAAGCTGATGCAGCCCTTGCCCCCGAAACCAACAAACCCGGTTTCACGGATCGCATGGGCAACGCGCTAAAAGAAGTGGCAAACGCCCAAAATGACGCCGCCAGCATGACCAAAGCCTATGAGCTTGGCACCGAAAACGACATTTCAAAAGTTATGATCAGCCAGCAGGTCTCTAGCCTTGGGTTTCAGCTGACTTTGAATGTTCGGAACAAAATGCTCAGCGCCTACAAGGATATTATGAATATGCCCGTTTAGGCATCATCAAACCGTAATTAAAAATTGAAACTAAGAACCATTAATTAAAAGTTCAGGATATAAAACCATGGCCGACGCAGTTGTAAACCAGAATAGTGAAATGGTTTCGAATGACTCAGGTGTTTTTCAACAAGCAGGGTCTCTCGTTTCACAAGTCAGGCGGATTTATAACCAGCCAGCATTTCAACGGTCACTGCCAACTTTTGTTGCGTTGGCCGTGGCGGTAATTGGACTTGGGGCCTATCTTTGGATGCAGCAACCAATTCTAACGACGCTTTATGCGGGTCTTCCAGAAGCGGAAAAATCGCGCATTCTTGATGCCCTTCGCAATTCGGGAGTAAAGGTAAGGCTTGACCCTGTTACGGGTGACGTTCTGGTCCCAACTGAAAATTATCATAGTTCGCGGATGACATTAGCCGCGCAGGGGCTGCCAGCGTCGGTGGCGACAGGTTACGAACAGCTGGACTCAATTCAAATGGGGTCAAGCCGGTCGGTCGAAGCGGCAAGATTGAAACAATCACAGGAAATGGAGCTTGCTCGTTCGATTAGCGAGATTGATTTGGTGATAAGTGCAAGGGTGCATCTTGCCCTTCCTGATAAAGAGGTGTTTGTGCGCCAGCAGGCTGAGCCAACCGCGTCAGTCTTTTTGCAACTTGCTCGTGGGCGCAGCCTTGGTCGTTCTCAAGTCGAGGCGATTTTGCATTTGGTGTCGGCTTCTGTTCCAAGTCTGACCAAAGAAAACGTCTCGGTTGTTGACCAAAACGGTAATTTGTTATCCCGAAGCAATGGTAGTGCGGAGGGCCGGTTATCAAATGAACAGCTAGAGCAACGGATCCGGTTAGAGGACATTTACCGCGCCCGCATTACTTCGTTGCTGACTCCGATTGTGGGGGCTGGCAATATCAATGCCCAGATTAATTTGGATATTGATTATACGCGGAGTGAAGTTACCGAAGAGGTTGTTGATCCAAACGGCAATGCGCTTCGAAGCGAGCAAAGCACATCAGATAGAACTATGGCAGCGCAGGCCAAGGGTATTCCTGGTGCGCTTGCAAATCAGCCACCTGCTGCGGCCAATTTGACGACAGAATCAACTGCAAATGGCGGCAATGAAGAAATGCGGTCTCAATCGTCAAGCGAAGTGAAGAATTATGAGGTAAGCCGAACCGTTTCAAGTACAATGAATCCGACTAGCGTCATCCGTAAAATCAATGCTGCAGTTCTGGTGCGCGAGCGTACCATCACGGACCCGGATACTGGCCTGCCAACAACGCAGAAAATGTCTGAGGGTGAATTGCTTCAGATTGAAAAGCTCGTTGCCGATGCTGTTGGTATCGATAAAGAGCGGGGTGACAGCCTAACAGTGTCAAGTGCGCCTTTCATGAGTGAATTGTCTGAAGGTGTAAAGATTGAGTGGTTTGAAAAGCCTTATATGCGCTCGATCATCAATCAAGCAGGATTTGTGCTAATACTCGCCATTGTCATTCTTGGTGTTGTTCGTCCGCTGCTGAACCGCATTTTGATCCCGATCCAAGTTCCAGGTTTTCAAGGTGTACCTGGTTCAGACGACGAGATTGATCTTGACCAAATTGTGGTGGAAGAGGGCGAAAGTCTCGAAGACATTAAGGCGAAGCTGAAGCCGAAGAAGCAGGCAATTTCAGCGGAAATGTTGGACACAGCTAACACCTATGATGATAAAGTTGCGGTAATACGTATGATTGTCTCTGACGAGGCGGGTCGTGTGTCCAACGTGTTCAAGTCAATGATGTCTCGCGACATTAACTAATTGGCAAGACTACAAAAGTAAAAGGTGAATGAAATGGCGGATCCAGCAGAAGGCCAAGAACAGAAATCAGGGTCAGTTTTTGACAATCTGACAGGCACACAAAAATCAGCAATATTGATGATGCTGATTGGTGAGGATGAAGCTTCAGAAATTTTGCGTAATCTATCACCGCGTGAGGTTCAGCATCTTGGTACAGCAATGTATTCGGTTCAAGGGCTTGATCAAGAAACTGTGAACCTTGTTCTTGACGAATTTCTGGCCATTATTAAGGCTCAAACGAGCCTTGGAATGGGCGCGGGCAATTATATCCGCAATATTATGGTTAAAGCGCTTGGAGAAGACAAATCCCAGTCGGTCTTGAGTAGGATTGCGCCATCGGCAAGTGAACGCCCTATTGAGATCCTTGATTGGATGGATGCGCGTTCAATTGCTGAATTGATTGCTGACGAGCATCCACAGATTGTTGCGCTTGTTGTTTCTTATCTTGAGCCTGGCCTTGGAGCAGATGTACTTGGGCTTTTGCCTGAAAATATTCAACCAGAAGTCATCCGTAGAATTGCAACTTTGAAAACAGTTGGTCCAGACGCAATTCGTGAACTTGAAGAAGTGATGCAACGTAAATTCAAAGCAAATACCTCACTCCGTGCAACGCAAGTTGGCGGTATTGATGCGGCGGCGCGGATAATGAACTTTACGCAGCAGGCGATGGAAGGCCGCATCATGAAAGATATTGCTAAAGGCGATAAGGGTTTGATGCTAGCCATTCAAGAAAGCATGTTTGTTTTTGATACTTTGATCATGTCAGATGATAAATCATTGCAAACACTGCTGCGATCCGTTGATACAGAACTTTTGATTATGGCCTTGAAAGGCGCGGATGAGCCGCTTCAAGAGAAGTTGTTTTCATGCATGTCAAAACGTGCGGCTGCCAATATAATGGATGAGATGGAAGCGCTTGGGCCAGTGCGCCTAACTGAAGTTCAAGCGGCACAAAAAGAAATCATCAATGTTGCACGGCGCTTATCCGATGAGGGCAGTATTGTTCTTGCTGGTCGTGGTGGTGATGATTTTGTCTAGGCTAGAAATAGAGTATTCGTGACATGATCGAAGCGGTCAAAATGGATGTTGAAGGGCGAAGCGGTCCCCTTGCTGAAAACGAGGTTGCCCGCCTTCTTGGGGTATTGCAAAACGCCGAATTCAAACGGTCCGAAACACGCAATGTTACTAAGGATAATAGATTCAAACCCCGCAGTTTGATGGAAATTGCGATTGAGGCGCAGCAGCGTGAAGCCGAAATTGAAGCGGTCAAACAAGCTGAGGAAGCACTTGCTGCGGCAAAGCGCGCCAGCGCATCGCCTGCTAACAAGGCGGAAGCGGACGATAATCTGAATTCAGATGATTTGAACTTGGCAGATACAAACTCTGCCAATTTAGAACCTGCAATAGGCAACAATGATGATGGGTTTTTGACGCCTGCCGATGCCGCCGAAGATGTGCGTGTGCAAACCGTATTAACTAACAGCCAGCCATCAACAACCATTGAAGCCTCTCAAAATGTTATGCCAGATATGGCATCTGATATGGGGTCAGATGATCATTCCCATAATTTGAGTGATGGTTCGGTCGATCCGGCGCTTGCCAATGATGCACTTGCTAAAAACTCTAATGAAGATGACATAGTGGTTGATGGTGAAAAGAGTGAAACCGCAACGGGCGAGCGGATTGCCGCTGATTTTGAAACGGTAACTGCGGCATTTGAACGTGGCAAAGCTGAAGGTATTGTTGCTGGACGCGAAGCAGGGATTGCTGAAACTAAAGCCGCGGCAGATGCTTCGGCACAGGCTAATTTGGCCGATAAAATTGCCTCATTTGAAGCGGCGCTTGCCGCGCTTACAAAGCCACAGGCTTTGCAAGCAGAGGATCTGTCACGCTCAATACATGCCGCGATATTGAAATTGGCAAGCCAGCGTGCTGGCCAACAGATTGAAGAAATGCCCAAAAATTTCTTGGCGCGTATCGAAACACTGGTTGCCAGCATTGGCCAGAAAATGAACGCTGGAAGTGTGCATATAAATGCTGACGATTATACAGTCATGTTGCCATATCTGGCTGATACTCATCATGATTTTGTTGCTGAGCCCGATCTAGCACGTGGTGACATCATACTAAAATTTGGGGGTGTTGAGTTGCATGACATTGCTGAAACCCGCCTTGGTGGGCAGTATGCCGAAACTTTGAAAAATATGACAGAAGACCCGTTAGAGACTAAAGATCTTGCAGCCAAGCCAACGACAGCAGAGGCAGAGCCAACGACGGCAGAGCCAACGACAGCAGAGGCAGAGCCAACGACGTTAGAACCAACGACGTTAGAACCAACGACGTCAGAACCAACGACGTTAGAACCAACGACGTTAGAGCCAACGACGTTAGAACCAACGACGTTAGAACCAACGACGGCAGAACCAATGACGGCAGAACCAATGACGGCAGAACCAACAAAGGCTGATAACGCGCTCCAAATACGGGCGATGACAACGTTACGCCCTTTGGTGACAGATAATGCCGAATCTGATAAACCCGCATCTGATCAGGCTCAAAAGGATCAGCCTCCCGTGCCATCGGACGATACATCATCATGAGTGCGTTAATGGAGCAATTGACAAGTGACATTGATGCACTTGATTTTGACAAGCCTATCCACCTGTCGGGCCGCGTTAGCCGGTTTGACGGCCATATTATCGAATGCAATGGTTTTCCCGCCACGATTGGCACGCTGTGTCAGGTTGATACCCAAAAGGGCGAAACAACCAACGCCGAGGTGATCGGCTTTAAAGACAATAACAATCTTTTATCGGTCCATGACCATAATGCGCAAATTAGCGTTGGCGCCAAAGTTATGGTAAGTGATGACGGGCATTCAATCAAGGTGGGGCCAGAATTGCTTGGCCGCGCGATTGACGCGCTCGGCCATGCGCTTGATGAAGGGCCACCAATGCATCTTGCTGATAACTGGCCTTTGAATGGCAAAAAAACCAATCCACTTGCGCGTCGTCCGGTCGATAAGCAGCTTGATGTTGGTGTTCGAGTAATCAACAGTCTTTTGACTGTTGGTCAAGGCCAGCGTGTTGGTATAATTGCCGGATCGGGTGTTGGTAAATCGATCCTTTTAGGGATGATGACGCGGTTTACCGAAGCTGATATTGTCGTTGTTGGTCTAATTGGTGAGCGTGCGCGTGAAGTGGCAAGTTTTGCCGCTGAAGTTCTGAATGGTGTATCCCGCGACCGGACGGTGATTGTGGCAGAACCGGCAGACCGTTCGCCGTTATTGCGGATACGCGGGGCAAATCGGGCAACTGCCATTGCCGAATATTTCCGATCAAAGGGTAAAAATGTTCTTTTGATCATGGACTCGTTAACACGCGTTGCGCATGCGCGCCGCGAAATCGGGCTTGCGCTCGGTGAGCAGCCAACCTCAAAAGGCTATCCGCCATCGGTTGTGTCCATGATACCTGCTTTGATCGAGCGAACCGGCACTGGCATTGGCAATGAGGGTTCCATCACCGGTTTCTACACGGTCTTGGCCGATGGCGATGATGCGAATGATCCGGTGGTTGATACCGCCCGCGCCATTCTTGATGGACATATTTTGCTGTCGCGTGAACAAACACAAATGGGGATTTATCCGGCGGTGGATGTACCATCTTCG
>JGI20157J14317_10002241_pt1 | contig 16836 bp, 16 predicted proteins | sample COG_07_FD_14317 | JGI IMG/M metagenome (IMG submission 14317)
TATGTTTATTTAAACCCAGGCTTAACCATAGTTTTTAACGGTGAAAAATACACTTCAAAAAACGGTCTAAAAGATCTTTTAGAAGATAATAATGATGCAGAGAAATTATTATATCCAATAATACATTTAAAGGGTGATGATATAGAAATTGCCTTAACTCATAGTAAAATTCAATACAGTGAAGAATATTATTCATTTGTAAACGGTCAACATACAACACAAGGAGGGACTCATCAATCAGCTTTTAGAGAAGCTTTAGTTAAGGTTGTTAGAGATTTTTATGGAAAACCATATGATGCTAGTGACATAAGAAAATCTATTATTTCTGCTGTAAGTATTAAGGTGATGGAACCTGTTTTTGAGTCTCAGACTAAAACTAAATTAGGTTCTACCGAAATGGGAGGTGGTCTTCCCACCGTTAGATCATATATTAACGATTTTATAGGTAAATATTTAGATAATTATCTTCATAAAAATCCTAAAACTGCTGAGGAGATTCAAAAAAAAATTATTCGAGCAGAAAAGGAAAGAAAAGAATTGTCAGGTATTAGAAAGTTAGCTAGAGAGAGAGCAAAAAAATCAAGCTTACACAATAAAAAATTAAGAGATTGTCGTGTGCATCTTGGCGATATGAACAAAGAAAACAGACTGGATTCAACTTTGTTTATTACAGAGGGAGATTCGGCAAGTGGATCAATTACTAAATCTAGAAATGTAAATACACAAGCGGTGTTTAGTTTAAGAGGAAAGCCTCTTAACTGTTATTCAATGACTAAGAAAATTGTTTATGAAAATGAAGAATTTAATTTACTTCAAGCTGCTTTAAATATTGAAGAAAGTATTGAGTATTTAAGGTATAATAATATAGTAATTGCTACAGATGCTGATGTTGACGGAATGCATATTAGATTACTTTTAATTACATTCTTTTTGCAATTCTTTCCTGAACTAATTAAAGAAGGTCATTTGTATATTCTACAAACTCCTCTTTTTAGAGTTAGAAATAAAAAAGAAACAATTTATTGTTATTCTGAAAATGAAAGAATTGAAGCTGTTAATAAATTGGGTGCAAAACCTGAAATCACTAGGTTCAAAGGCTTAGGTGAAATATCTCCAAATGAATTTAAATATTTTATTGGAGAAAGTATAAAGCTAGATCCAGTTATGTTAGATGAAAACTTTAGTATTGACGATCTTCTTTCGTTTTATATGGGAAAAAACACACCTGATAGACAGAAATTTATAATAGATAATTTAAAAGTTGAACTGGATAGAATAGATTCTTAATATGGAAGAAGATTACATTGAACCAAATCAACCAAATTCAGATAATGAATTAGAAGATTCGTTAATTAGGGTATCAGGAATGTACAAAGACTGGTTTCTTGATTATGCTTCATATGTGATATTAGAAAGAGCTGTTCCCTCTATTGAAGATGGTTTTAAACCTGTCCAAAGAAGGATTCTTCATTCAATGAAAGATCTAGATGATGGAAGGTTTAATAAAGTTGCCAACATAGTTGGTCATACAATGCAGTACCATCCTCATGGAGATGCAAGTATTGCTGATGCAATGGTTCAGATAGGGCAAAAAGATCTTTTAATTGAAACTCAAGGTAATTGGGGAAATATTTTAACTGGAGATAGATCTGCAGCTTCAAGATATATTGAAGCAAGATTATCAAAGTTTGCCCTTGAGGTAGTTTTTAGTCCAAAAATAACTAATTGGCAATCTTCTTACGATGGAAGAAGAAAAGAACCAATAAACTTACCGGTAAAGTTCCCATTACTTTTAGCACAGGGTGGAGAAGGTATCGCGGTTGGTTTATCGACTAAAATTCTACCACATAATTTTATAGAATTAATAGATTCATCTGTTAAATGTTTGAAAGGTCAAAAATTCTCAATATTTCCTGATTTTCCAACATCTGGTATTATGGATGTAAGTAATTATAATGACGGCTTAAGAGGAGGAAGAATAAAAGTAAGAGCCAAAATTAATCAATTGAATAAAAACACGTTAGTTATTAGTGAAATACCATTTTCAACAACAACTTCGTCTTTAATTGATTCTATATTAAAAGCTAATGACAATGGAAAGATTAAAATTAAAAAAATAGAAGATAATACAGCCAATAACGTTGAGGTTTTAGTTCATTTGCCTTCAAATGTTTCACCAGACAAAACTATTGATGGTTTGTTTGCTTTTACTTCATGTGAAACATCAATTTCACCATTAGGGTGTGTTATTGAAGACAATAAACCGCTATTTATTGGTGTTTCAGAAATTTTGAAAAGATCTACTGAAAACACTAAAGAACTTTTAAGATTGGAGTTGGAATACAAAAAAAGTGATTATGAAAATCAATGGCATTATGCTTCGCTTGAAAGAATTTTTATTGAAAACAGAATATATAGAGATATTGAAAATGTCGAAACTTGGAAGGGGGTAATTTCTGCTATTTCAAATGGATTAAAACCTTTTACTTCACATTTAAAAAGAGAAGTTGTTGAAGATGATATTGTTAGATTAACAGATATTAAAATTAAAAGAATATCAAAATTTGATATTGATAAAGCGCAAATTAAAATTGAAGCTATTGAGGATGAATTAGATAAATTGCTTTTAATTTAAGTAATCTGACTGATTTTGCTATTTCTTATTTTAAAAATCTCAAAACTATCTATGGTAAAGAGAAGAAGAGAAAAACTGAAATTAGAATTTTTGCAGATGTAGATGCTAAAAAAGTAGTTGTTAAAAACTGTAAGCTTTATGTTAACAGAGAAGAAGGTTTTATAGGTACTTCTATTAAAAGAGACGAGTTTGTCGAAGAATGTTCTGATATTGATGATATCATAACATTTACAGAAGACGGTAAAATGATGGTTACAAAAGTAGAATCTAAAAAATTTATTTCTAAAAACATTAAACATGTAGCTGTTTTTAAAAAGAAGGATAAAAGAACAGTTTATAATATGATATACAGAGATGGAAAAAAGGGCACATCATATATCAAAAGGTTTAGTGTTACTGGGGTTACAAGAGATAAAGTGTATGATTTAACTAATGGAAATAAAGATTCTAAGATGTTGTATTTTTCTGCAAATCCAAACGGAGAAGCTGAAATAGTAAATGTCATCTTAAGGCAAACAGGTTCCATAAAAAAATTAAAATGGGAGTTAGATTTTGCAGATTTGGATATAAAGGGAAGATCATCTAAGGGTAATATTGTATCTAAATACACAATAAATAAAATTGAGTTTAAAGAAAAGGGTTTATCTACTTTAAAACCAAGAAAAATTTGGTTTGATGAAACCATTCAAAGGTTAAACGTTGATGGAAGAGGTGAATTACTAGGCGAGTTTAAGAGTGACGATAATTTAATAATCATCCAGCAAAAGGGATCTCTTAAAACTGTTAAACCTGATGTGAATATGCATTTCCCTGAAGATATGATTACTCTAGAGAAGTGGATTCCTAAAAAGCCAATTTCTGTTTTATATTTTAACGGACATAAAGATTGCTATTTTGTTAAAAGATTTATAGCAGGAAATCAAAATAATGATCAAAAGTTTATTCCAGAAGGTTCAAAAATTCAACTAGAATTAGTTTCAACCGATTGGAGGCCAGTAGTTGAGCTTATTTTTTCTAAAACATCAAAAGGTGTTAGAGGTAGTGAAACTAAAGTTGTGGATCAGTTAATTTCAATAAAAGGAATTAAAGCTATTGGAAATAAATTAAGCTCATTCAAGATTAAAAATATAAATCAATTAGATCCTCTTGAGTATACACCCCCAGAAAAAAAAGAAATAAATGAACTAGTTGTTGATTCAGAGGAGATTAAGACTAATGGTAAAGATGTGATAGATGATAAAGGGCAAACTGAATTAGAGTTTTAATCACTAATTTTCTTAACAAAACCTCTTTGTTTATTTTTTATGTCACCAACAAAAGAATATTCAAAAGTGTATGAATTTGCATTAGTACTTAGAATTTTCATCTGTACAGCTTTTTTTTCACTTAAAGATTTAGGGTTTACTTTTTTGTAGATACATTCACAATCAGAAACCCATTTAACTGTATTAGAATCAATTTTTTCGTTGAAAAAACCAATTTCTAAATCTTTTGTTCGTGTAAATTTGGTAATCAATGTGTCACCTTTTTCTGAAATTGATTTAAATTCAAATGTACCAGTTTGAAATTTTAAACAATTTCTCTCTGGAAAATCACATGAAAAAATAAAAAACAAGAATAAAATAAACCTAATGTACATCAATCGTAAATTTATTAATTTTTATAGATTTTAAAAGTTCCATCGTTAAAAAATATTATGATTTTTTCTATCATAGATTCATTTTTATGATTTTTAACAGCTTTTATGTTTTTTGTTGGAGTAGGAGAGGTTTCATTTACATCATTTTCATTATCTAACAACCAATCCAAACTAATATTGTCAATAGATTTATTGATTTTTAAAATAAAATCAAGACTTGGTTTATTTCTTCCGCTTAATACATGGGAAACGCTAGATCTTTGAACACCAATTTTTTCAGCAAATTTTGATGCAGTTAAACCTTCTGTTTGTATTATTTTTTTTAATTTTTCTGTAAAATCATTCATGTATACAATTGTAAATTTATAAAAAATAAATAACATTATTATATAAAAATATTTACTTTAAAACAATATTTTAATTAAAGTTATACTTTAAATAGAATTTGTAAAATACTTAAAATAAGGATTTTAATAAGTTTTTAAGTTTTTTGTTTACAATTGTTATAATTAGAGTTAATTAATTAATTTTTTTTATCAAAAAAGGTTTACAATTGTAATCGTTTGTATTGTTAACTTTGGAAAAAAAAATAATGAATATTGAAGTAGATAATTATACTAATTATAAGGAAAAAGAAATTTCTGGAAGATATATTACAAACGAATCAATTGCAGACTTAAATTATAAATATTCTTCAGAAATTTGTGGCTATAGTGTTAATAATTTGCCGATTCATTTTTTTAAAATAGGTTCTGGAAAAATTAAATTACTGATATGGTCACAGATGCATGGTAATGAATCTACCTCAACTAAAGCACTTTTTGATTCAATCTCATTTTATAGTAACCATGAACAGAAGATGTTCAATAAATTAACCTTATTGGTTATACCAATATTAAATCCGGATGGTGCTTTTAAATATACTAGAGAAAATTATAATAATATAGATCTCAACAGAGATGCAGTTGATTTATCACAACCTGAAAGNCTTGTGNTAAAAAANATATACGATGATTTTAAGCCAGATTTTTGTTTCAATCTTCATGGTCAAAGATCAATATATTCTACCCTAAATTTTAATTCATCCATAATGTCTTTTTTATCTCCATCCTCTGATTATGATAGAAATGAAACTGATTCCAGAGTAAAATCAATGAAAATTATTTTAGAAATAGTTGAAAATCTTAAAATATTAATTCCAGAAAACATCGGGAGATATAATGACGAATTCAATATAAATTGCGTAGGCGACACATTTCAATCCCTGAATACACCTACAATTTTATTTGAGTCGGGTCATTTTTCTCAAGATTACACTAGAGAAATATCTAGATATTACACATCTCTGGCGATAACTTATGCTATTAGATCAATATATTCTAATGGTTTTAATTTAAAAAATCATAAAGATTACTATAAAATACCTGAAAACTCAACTGGTTTGTGTGACGTTTTTATTAAAAACATTAAAATAAATCAATCTTTGTCTAACCAGGTCGTTAATTTATCAATATTATATAAAGAAAAATTGAATTTAGTTTCTAAAGAAATTGAATTTATTCCAGAAATTAGCGAATTCGGAAAATTAGAAAAGTTATCAGGCCATCTGTTATCGGATTTTATTTCAATCAAAAAGGTATTTGATATCTCTGATAAAAATGATTTAAATGAAATTATAATAATCGCTAAAAAATTACGAAATATTCAGTAAATATTTGATTTATATAAAAATAATTCAATATATTCGCAATTCTTTAAATTAAAATTCAATAATATGGCTAAAATTAAACTTGATGAAATAGATCATCAAATATTAGATCTTCTAATTGATAATACAAGAACAGCTTTTACTGATATTGCTAAAAAATTATTAATTTCAGCTGGTACCGTACACGTTAGAGTTAAAAAAATGGAAGATGCAGGTATTATTAAAGGATCTTCACTTACTCTTGATTATAAAAAATTAGGATATACCTTTATAGCATATATTGGTATTTTTCTTGAAAAAACTCATCAAACTAAGTTTGTTCTTCAAAGACTTGAAGCGATTCCTTTTGTTACTGTAGCTCATATAACTACTGGAAAATTTAATATTTTTTGTAAAGTTCGTGCTAAAAGTACTGATCATGCTAAAGAGATTATATTTTTGATTGATGATGTAGAAGGGGTTTCTAGAACAGAAACCATGATATCATTAGAAGAAAGTATAAATGACAAGAAAAGACTTATGCACAGAATTTTTAATGAATTACAATAATATTAGTGAGAGAATTAACAAAAAAAGAAAGATTTAACGATAAAGTTCTTTCTAGATTTAACCTTTACAATAGTATTTTTTCAACTCTTCCTTATGAGAGCATATCCAAAACTGGTGTAATGCTTCCTTTGTTTGAAAGAATATGTATTGATGGTTACAAAAAAAGTAATAATCCAACACAAATTGTTAATGATTTTTTTGATACTTATATGATGGATCTGATGATTCGGAGAAGGTTTCCCTGTTATTTCGTTTCATACAATATATCGAAAGACAGGTAGTTCTTTTTGATGCAGTTGAAGACGCTTCTTTTTCTCAAATTAATAATTTAGATGGTAGGGGAACTTTGCGTAGTTTAAAAGAAGAAGTTGAATCTAAAAATAAAAAATCTGATCTTAAAAAGTATCTATCTAAATTTAAAATAAGGCCAGTCTTAACTGCTCACCCAACTCAGTTTTATCCTGGTTCGGTTTTAGGAATCATTACTGATTTAACTATGCTGTTAAAAAAAATAATTTAGCTGAAATTAAAGTTTTACTATCGCAATTAGGAAAGACTCCTTTTTTCAAAAATAAAAAACCAACACCTTATGATGAAGCTGTAAGTTTAACGTGGTATTTAGAGAATGTTTTTTATAATTCTATCAGTAACATTTACAAATACATTAAAACAAATATTTTTGATGGCAAGGATTTTAACAACGACATAATTAATTTAGGTTTTTGGCCAGGTGGCGATAGAGATGGAAACCCATTTGTAACTACTAAGATTACTTTAAAAACTGCAAATAAGTTAAGAAGTGATGTTATTAAAAATTATTACAGAGACATAAGGAATTTAAGAAGAAGATTGACTTTTAAAAATGTTGAATCTAAAGTAGTTGATATAGAAAATAGATTATATAAAAGTATTTTCAATGAAAGTAAAACTCCAAAAATTAGTTTAGCTGAACTTAAAACTGAATTAAGCGATATTAAAAGTATTCTTATAACTCAACATAATTCTTTATTTCTTGAAGACTTAGATGATATTATAGACAAGGTTAAGATATTTGGGTATCACTTTGCTAGTCTGGATATTAGACAAGACTCTAGGATCCATAGTACTGTCTTTAATTCAGTATTTAGAATTGCTCAAAAAAACTTAAATAAATTATTTCCAGAAAACTATTTAAAATTAAGCGAAGAAAAAAAGATTAAGATTTTATCTAAAATCAAGGGTGATATATCCCCTGATCTTTTTGATGACGAATTGTCAATTTCAACACTTAGTTCAATAAGAGCTATGAAAGAAATCCAATTAAATAATGGGGAAAAAGCATGTAATAGATATATAATTAGTAATAATCAATCTGCTCTTAACATTCTCGAAGTTTTTACAATGTTTAGATTAAGTGACTGGGACAATCCGACTGTTGATATTGTTCCTTTATTTGAAACTGTTTCTGATTTAAAAGTAGCTTCAAAAGTAATGGAATCAGTTTACAGTAATCCTGTTTATAAAAAACACCTGTTGCAGAGAAATAATCAGCAAACAATAATGCTAGGTTTTTCAGACGGAACTAAAGACGGTGGTTATTTAATGGCAAATTGGAGCATTTTAAAAGCCAAGGAAGCTCTTACTTCAATTTCTAGAAAATATGGTATAAAAGTAATATTCTTTGATGGAAGAGGAGGTCCACCGGCTAGAGGAGGAGGTAATACACATCAATTCTATTCTTCGATGGGTGAATTTGTTGAATCTGATGAAATTCAACTAACAGTTCAAGGTCAAACTATTAGTTCAAATTTTGGAACAATTCAATCCTGCCAATACAATCTTGAGCAATTATTAAGTTCTGGAATTCAGAATAGGGTTTTAAGCGACGTTAATAACAATTCTAGTAGAGAAGATAAGTTAGTTCTAGATAAGCTGGCTAATATTAGTTATAAAGCTTATTCAGACTTCAAAGATCATCCTATGTTTGTTCCTTATTTAGAACATGTTAGTACTATAAAATATTATGCTAAAACAAATATCGGAAGTAGGCCTTCAAAACGTGGTAGTGTGGATTCAAAATTTGATTTTTCATCTTTAAGAGCAATTCCGTTTGTTGGAAGCTGGAGTCAATTAAAGCAAAATGTTCCTGGATTTTATGGAGTAGGAACCGCGTTAAAATATTACAGTGATAAAAAAGAATTTTCTAAGGTCAAAAATCTTTATAAAAGATCTCCTTTTTTCAGAACATTAATTTCAAATAGTATGATGAGTTTGACAAAATCGTTCTTTAAATTAACTGCTTACATGAAAAGTGATCCGCAATATGGAGAGTTTTGGTTGTTAATTTACAATGAGTATAAACTTACTAAAAAATTAATCTTAAGACTTTCAGGTTTCGATCATTTAATGCAAAATGAACCAGCAAATAAAGCTTCTATTCAGACAAGAGAAAAAATAGTATTACCATTAATTACAATTCAACAATACGCATTAAGAAAAATTAAAGACATTGAAAACGGAAATCATCCAAAAAAAGATTTAGCCCTATTTGAAAAAATGGTTACAAGATCTTTATTTGGAAACATTAATGCTAGTAGGAATTCAGCTTAAATAATATTTAAAAGATTCTTTTATGAGTTCAGTTTTGACCTGAACATCATAAACAGGTTTAGCTATATCTTTAAGCAAAATGAAATTTATTTTTCCATGGCTATTTTTTTTATCATGAATTAATAAATCTATTATGCTATTAATCTGATCATCATTTATTTCAATTTTTTTATAAACACAATTAATGTGATTCTTTATTGAATTGACATGTTCAATTGAGAAATTGAATAATTTATTGGATAAAAAACTTGCTAAAACTATCCCGATAGAAACTGCTTCACCATGAAGTAATTTGTTATCGGAATTTAAGAAATAAGATTCNATTGCATGACCCAAAGTATGGCCATAGTTTAATGACTTTCTTTCCTTTTGTTCCTTTTTGTCAATTAAAACAATTTTATTTTTTGTTAAAATAGAACTGTATATTGTTTTTAGATTATATAAGGGTTTGTCATTATTAATTAACTGATTATAGGCTGTAGAATCGTAAATTAATGAATGTTTAAATATTTCAGCGTATCCACTTGAAATTTCATTTTTTTCTAATGTGTTTAAAAATTCAGGATCAATCACAACCATTTTGGGATCATAAAAAGTACCTATTTGATTTTTAAGAGTTCCAAAATCAATTCCAGTTTTTCCACCCACTGAAGCATCAACCATAGACAGTAGAGTGGTAGGAACATTTATGTAATTAATTCCTCTTTTATAAGTACTTGCTATAAAGCCACCCATATCTGAAACAACTCCACCTCCAAGATTTATAATTAAACTGTTTCTATCTCCTCCTTTGTCCGATATTGTTTGCCATAGTTTTAAGCATGATTCAATATTTTTATTTTCTTCACCATCACACGACTCAATTAAATCATAATTACTGATATGTATTTTGTTAAGAAATAAATCAAGACAATATTGTTTGGTGTTATTATCAACATGAATAAAAATTTTAGAATAATTTTTATTCCTTAAATGATTTGATAAATTATCAAATCCATTTTTCTTAAAAAAAACAGAGTAACTGTCTGATAAAATTTCTTTATTCATATAAATTTATACTCTACAAAATAACATAATTTTTTTTTAAAAAAACTATGTAAATTAGTTTAAAATTTTAATGATTTGAATAATCTATTTTCTGATACTAAAGAAGCTTTTTCTTTGAAAAGTAATTTTGAACTAAACAGAGCATTTTTTCTTTTTAAAATTATAGGTAACAGCACTTTTGTTAAATTAAGCACTTCTTTAACAAACTTTGCTTTAAAATTTCACCTTCCTGTAACTCCAATCATTAAAGCAACTGTATTTGATCATTTTTGCGGGGGCGTAAGTGAAGAAGATTGTATTCCAGTAATTAATAAAATGTTTATAAAAAATGTTTATTCTGTATTAGATTTTTCCACTGAAGGTTTTAATTCAGAAAAGGAATTTGATGATTGTTTGAGAAAAAAAACATCTATAATTGAATTTGCGAAAAATAGAAAAGAAATCCCATTTGCCGTTTTTAAACCTACTTGTTTAGGAAGTACAGATTTGTTTAAAAAAGTGTCAAAATTCGAAAAGTTAAATGAATTAGAAAATGATTCTTGGAACAGAGTTATTCAAAGATTTGACAAGGTTTGTTCCAAGGCTTTTAAACAAAATATAAAAATTTTAATTGATGCTGAAGAAGTTGAAGTTCAAAACGCAATTGATGAATTAGCAATTAAAATGATGCGTAAGTACAATCTTACTTCTCCAATTGTATATAATACTGTGCAGATGTACAGAAAAGATAGGTTAAGCTACTTAGGTGAAATGATTTCTAATCAATTGAACGATGGAGTAATATTTGGATTAAAGCTAGTTAGGGGTGCTTACATGGAAAAAGAAAGAAATTTAGCTGTATCAATGAATGTTGAATCTCCAATATGTGATTCTAAAGACGACACAGATAAAAATTTTAATTCAGGTTTAGATTTTGTTTTTAATAATTTGAACAGAATTTCATTTGTCTGTGCTTCTCACAATGAAGATTCAATTTTAAAAGTTATGAATATGATGGAGTCTAAAAAATTAAAAAGTAATGATAACAAAATATGGTTTGGTCAGCTTTATGGGATGAGTGATAATATTTCTTTTAATTTAGCCTCAAAGAATTACAACACTTTTAAAATATTACCTTTTGGATCTGTAAAAAATTTAATGCCATATTTAATTAGAAGAGCTGAAGAAAACACTTCAGTACAAGGTCAAACTGGAAGAGAATTACAACTGATTTTAAAGGAAAGAAAAAGAAGAGCTTTATTATAATTTATTTTTCAGAAAAATATGCATTTTTAGCACAGTTTTTAACAACAAATGACTTCTTTTTACCTTCTAATATAATAAACTTTACAAGTGTCAATTTTTGTATTACTTTTTGAAAAATTTACATCATATTCTTTAAAAAAAATATCTTTTGAAAAAGAATTGTCTTCATTATTGAAAATCCAATTCTTTTTATAAATATCGTTTAAAACCCTTTTATTAGGCATGTAATTAAATCTAGTGTCTTTTTTATTGGTAATAAAAATTAAAATAATAATTCCAATACTTAAACCGAAAAGGAAAAAATATAATCTCTTTAAAAAACTCATACAGTTATATTTGTTAAATTAATTTTACGCTTATTAGTATTTATGAAATCAATTTTTAGTATTGTGTGATTGATGTCCAAATCAGTCATTATAAGTTCTGGCCATTCAATTATAATGAATTTGTTATCAAAATATTCAAAAAGACCTAAATCATTTATATCCTCATTATTTTCAACTCTATAAAGGTCCATATGAATCACTAATCCGTCATTACATGCGTATTCATTTATAAGTGTGTAAGTCGGGCTACTAACTTTATCAGTTACTTTTAGTTGTTTGCAAATTTCTTTAATTAATGTTGTTTTACCTGAACCAACATCTCCACAAACAAGTAGTATTTTTCCATCTGTATTTTGCAATATAAAATCACTCACTTCTTTTATTTCCTCAATTCCATAATTTAATTCCAAAATAGTTTCAATTTTTAAAAACTCAAAAATAAGACACTTATTTATTGTTTTACCATATTAAACCAAATTTAATTGATTTTTCATACTTTTGCGACGATGAAGTTAAAAGCATATCAGGTAGCTGAAATTGTTAGTGGTAATGTTGAGGGGAATGATCAGGTTTTAATTGACAGTTTAGCTAAGATTGAAAACGGAAAAGAAGGCTCATTGTCATTTTTAGGCAACCCTAAGTATAATAAATTTATTAATTCATCAAAATCTTCAATTGTTATTGTAAATAAAAGTTTCGTTTCCGATCAAAACTTAACAAAGACTTTAATAAGGGTTGAGATCCAAATGAAGCATTTTCTAAATTATTAGATTTATTTGCAAATCAATCTTCTAACAGAGTTGGTATTGATAAAACATCTTTAATTGATGACAGCGTTTCAATTGGTGCTAATGTTTATGTAGGGTCTTTTTCTGTATGTGAAAAAGATTCAGATATTGGAGAGAATTCTAAAATTTATTCACAAGTTTTTATTGGAGAAAATGTTAGTTTAGGTAGTAATACTATTATTTATCCCGGTGTTAAAATATACAGTAACTCAGTTATTGGAAATAATTGCATAATTCATTCAGGTACGGTGATTGGATCCGATGGATTTGGATTTAATCTAGATAAAGATGGCAATCAATTAAAGGTTATACATAATGGAAACGTTATAATTAAAGATAATGTTGAAATTGGAGCTAATTGTACTGTTGATAAAGCTACTTTAGGTTCTACTTTAATAAAAAAAGGCGTAAAAATTGATAATTTAGTTCAGGTAGCTCACAATGTGGAGATTGGCGAAAGTACTGTAATAGCTGCTTGTGTTGGTATTGCAGGGTCAACTACAATAGGTAAAAATTGTATGATTGGTGGTCAAGCAGGTATTTCCGGTCACTTAAAGATTGGTGATAGGGTAATGGTCCAAGCTCAGTCTGGTGTAATGAAAAATATACCCTCTGATACAACTGTTATGGGGATGCCAGCTTTTAATTATTTAGATTATAATAAATCATATGTTCATTTTAAAAATTTACCAAAAATAATGAGTAAACTAAATGATCTTTTTAAAAAAACTACATAATGAGTAAACAACGTACAATCTCAAAGTCTATTTCACTAAAAGGTGTTGGTCTTCATTCGGGAAATGAAGTTAATTTAACTTTTAAACCTGCAGAAGAAGATTTTGGCTATGCATTTTGTAGAACTGACCTTCCAGAAAAACCAATCATTGAAGCTGATGTAAATTACGTTGTAAGCACAAAAAGAGGGACTACATTAGAAAAGAATGGTGTTAATATTCAAACGTCAGAACATGTTTTAGCTGCTCTAGTTGGAATGGAAGTTGATAATGTTTTAATAGAAATTGACGCTTCTGAACCTCCAATAATGGATGGTTCTTCCAAATATTTTGTAGAAGCAATTACAAAAGCTGGGATTAAGGAACAAAACAAAGAAAGAAATGAATATATAGTTAAGGATGTAATTTCTTATTACGATGAAGAAACAGGAAGTGATATAACGATTATCCCTTCAAAGTATTACGAAGTTACTACTATGGTTGATTTTGGTACTAAAATTTTAGGTACTCAAAATGCTACAATGAAAAGATTATCAGAATTTAAAGATCAATTCGCTGAAGCTAGAACATTTAGTTTTTTACATGAAATAGAAATGCTTCTTGAAAATGGTCTTATTAAAGGAGGAGATTTAAATAATGCTATAGTTATGTTGATAAAGAATTGTCAGAAAAGACAATGGAAAAATTAAAAAAAGCTTTTAATAAGGATAAGATTTCAGTAAAGTCTAATGGAATACTTGATAATTTAACTCTACATTATCCAAATGAAGCGGCAAGACACAAATTACTTGATGTTATAGGAGACTTAGCTTTAGTTGGAACAAGAATAAGAGGAAAAGTAATTGCTAATAAACCTGGTCATTATGTCAATACGATGTTTGGAAAAAAACTTTCATCTATAATTAAAAATGAAAAAAGAAATGAAGTTCCAAAAGTTGATATGAGTAAGCCTCCGGTAATGGATGTAAATCAAATAATGAAAGTATTACCTCACAGACCTCCTTTTTTATTGGTTGATAATATATTAGAAATTTCAGAAAATCATATTATTGCCCAAAAAAATGTTACAATGAATGAAGATTTTTTTAAGGGTCATTTCCCTGGAAAACCAATAATGCCAGGAGTCCTTCAAATAGAAGCAATGGCACAAGCTGGAGGAGTTTTATTTCTAAATAATGTTCCAGACCCTGAAAATTATTTGACTTTTTTCGCTAAAATTGATAATGCAAAATTTAAATACCCAGTTGTACCTGGAGATACTCTAATTTTTAAATTAGAATTATTGTCTCCAATTAGAAGAGGAATAATGCATATGAAAGGTCAGGCATTTGTTGAGGGTAAGTTAACAAGTGAGGCAGAATTACTAGCTAGAATAATAAGAAAAACTGAAGCATAATGTATCAACCGTTATCATATATACATCCCGGAGCAAAAATTGCAAAAAATGTAGTAATAGAACCTTTCACATCTATTGATAAAAATGTTGTTATCGGAGAAGGATCTTGGATCGGTTCAAATGTAACTATTATGAGTGGAGCTCGAATTGGAAAGAATGTTTCAATATTTCCAGGATCTGTAATATCAGCAGTTCCTCAAGATTTAAAGTTTAAAGGTGAAGAGACTACAGCTGAAATTGGTGATAATACAACACTTAGAGAGTGTGTTACAATTAACAGAGGAACATCTGATAGAAATAAAACTAAAATTGGTAAAGATTGTCTAATAATGGCCTATTCACATGTTGCACACGATTGTTTTATTGGTGATAATTGCATTTTTTCAAACAACTCAACTTTAGCTGGACATGTTACTGTGGGAACTCACGTTATCCTTGCTGGTATGGTTGCTGTTCATCAGTTTTGTTCAATTGGAAATCATGCTTTTGTTGCTGGAGGTTCTTTAGTTAGAAAAGATGTGCCTCCTTTTGTAAAAGCTGCAAGAGAACCACTTTCATATGTTGGAATAAATTCTGTTGGTTTAAGAAGAAGGGGATTTGATAGTAAGGTAATAATGGAAATACAGTCNATGTATAGAACACTTTACCAAAAAAGATATAATAATACTCAAGCNGTTGCTATTATGGAGGGTGAAATGGAAGCAACAAAAGAAAGAGATGAAATTCTTCAATTCATTAAAAATTCTCAAAGAGGAATAATGAAAGGATATTTTAAAAATTAATTATGGCATCATCATCAGATATTAGAAAAGGTCTATGTATAAAATATAATAATGATATTTATAAAATCATTGAATTTTTACATGTGAAACCAGGAAAAGGTCCTGCCTTTGTTAGAACTAAATTAAAAAGTGTAACCAATGGAAAAGTAATTGATAATACATTTTCTGCGGGCCATAAAATTGATGATGTAAGAGTGGAAACTAAAAAATATCAATATTTATATAAAGATGCTGAAACATATCATTTTATGAATGTTGATGATTACAATCAGATAACTGTTCAAGAAGTGATACTTGATTCTTCTCAATTTTTAAAAGAGGGAGAAATTGTTACTGTTTTAATCAACACTGAGGATGGTACAACTCTTTCAGTTGAAATGCCTCAAAATGTAATTTTAGAAATTTCATCAACTGAGCCAGGTGTAAAAGGTAATACAGCTACAAATGCAACTAAACCTGCAATTTTAGAAACAGGTGCTAAAATCAATGTTCCTTTATTTATAAATGAAGGAGATAAAATAAAAATAGATCCAGAAAAAGGCTCTTATATAGAAAGAGTTAAAAATTAAAATAATTTATGAGTATAATAGTAAACAAGAATTCTAAAATTGTTGTTCAAGGATTCACTGGAAGTGAAGGTACGTTTCATGCTGAACAAATGATAAGTTACGGAACAAACGTAGTAGCGGGTGTAACACCTGGGAAAGGTGGTCAAACACATTTAGATAAACCTGTATTTAACACCGTTTCAGAAGCTGTAAAAAATGCAGATGCAAACACTTCAATAATTTTTGTCCCAGCTGGTTTTGCAGCTGATGCAATTATGGAAGCAGCTGACGCTGGTGTTCAAACAATAATTGCTATTACTGAGGGAATACCTGTGTCAGATATGACAAGAGTTAGTCAATATTTAGAAAATAAAACTTGTACTTTAATAGGTCCTAATTGTCCAGGAATAATAACACCTGAGGAGGCTAAAGTAGGTATTATGCCAGGCTTTGTATTTAAGAAGGGTAGAGTAGGACTTGTTTCAAAGTCAGGAACTTTAACTTACGAGGCTGCTGATCAAATTGTTAAGCAGGGTCTAGGTATTTCAACTGCTGTAGGAATTGGTGGAGATCCAATAATTGGAACCACAACAAAGGATGCAATTGAGTTGTTTATGAATGATGAGGATACTGATTGTATTGTTATGATAGGTGAAATTGGAGGGCAATTAGAGACTGACGCAGCCAAATGGGTTGCTGAAAATGGAAACAAAAAACCAATTGTTGGTTTTATTGCCGGAGAAACTGCCCCAAAGGGAAGAACAATGGGTCATGCTGGTGCTATCGTTGGAGGAGCAGAAGATACTGCTGAAGCTAAGAAAAAAGTTATGAAAGAATGTGGTATTTATGT
>JGI20157J14317_10002246_pt1 | contig 16811 bp, 12 predicted proteins | sample COG_07_FD_14317 | JGI IMG/M metagenome (IMG submission 14317)
GTGAGCGTTTCTCCAACAGTAATTTTGTTGTCCATAACCATGCTGTTTAAAGATTCCGATGTGGACTTAAAAGATGCAATCGTACCGCTTAATTCAGCTATACTAAGTTGTATGTTTTTTTTGGTTTTGGTATCAAAGATGTCATTCAAATTCATTAATAATGAATCGGCATTGACCATCATAATTTCAATTTTTTCTTGTAATGGTGTTAAGCGTTGGTTTACCAAGTCCGTGAGTCCAGGCTTGACATCAGAAGCCAAAAAATCTCCAGACTTCACAACTGTAGCGCCGTCAAATGCAGGAATAATTGCAATGGCTTTACCTCCTATGAGCCCAGCTTCATATAATTGTGCTTTACTATTTACTGAGAATTCAAAATCATTATCAATTAGCATAACTACACTCAGTTTTCCTGAGCCATCATTGGTGAAATCTATAGATTGAACCTTACCAATTTTATGACCGTTAATAGTAACCGCTGCGGATGGAGTTAAGCCTTCTACATTGTCATAAACGGCTGTGATTCTTTTGGAGTTGTCCAATAAATTTTCACCTTTCAAATAATAAAAAATGAAAATAAAAAGTAGAACTCCGGATAGGACTAAAATAGCCGTTTTAATTTCTTTAGTTAGGTTCAAAATAATTATTTTTTCTTCTTACAAATTTAACATTATTATTGAAATAAAGAGGCCTATTAGTTCGTAGATTTTAAAGCCTCTTGAATCGTTATCTTTTTGCCGTTTTTATATGCCACAATATAAGCTGATTTAAAGCCTTTGGCGATCGCTTTATTTTTAAACTTAACACTCTCTTCATAACTGGAAGTTTTTCCATAAAAATAACGATATATTGAATTTGATTTGGTTCTTGATATCTCATTTAAGCCATTGAAATTATATGGTTTAGTAGCTAATTTTTTTGAGCCCGCAGAGATTTGAACTTTATAAACAATTGAAGGATAAATTCGAGTAGTCCTAGAGGATTCATTGGAATTATTTGTCGTGTTTGAGGTGGGTTCTGTTTTGACGGAAGCCGAATTTTCAATTGAAATTTCTGTATTTAATTTCGATTTATAGTCCAATATCGCATCGGATATACTTTTAGATATGTTATTTTTTCCAGCTTCAGAATTTAGATAACGGCCTTCATTTTTATTAGTTATAAACCCTGTTTCAATAAGAATACTTGGCATGTAGGTGTTGTGAAGTACCCAAAACCCTGCTTGTTTGACTCCTCTATTTTTTCGTTTTAATTTAGTTGTAAAATTATCTTGTATATGTCGTGCCAACAAAATACTTTGATCCAGATAGTCTTCTTGCATCAGCGTTAAACCAATCATTGATTCGGGAGAATTCGGATCAAAACCTTCGTAGTTTGTTTCATAGTTATCTTCAAAAAAGATGACTTCATTCTCTTCTTGTGCTATTCTAAAATTAGACTCATTTCGATGTAGCCCCAATACAAAAGTTTCAGCGCCATGTGCTTGAGAGTTGTGTGCATTACAGTGGACCGATACAAACAAGTCAGCGTCTGCTTTGTTCGCTATTGAGGCGCGTTTTCTCAATTCTACAAAAACATCCGTTTTTCGTGTGTAGATGACTTTTATGTTCTTATATTTTTTTAAATTTTCACCTATCTTTAACACAATTTTCAAGGCAATATCCTTTTCTTTATAACCAGATTTAGTGGATTTCCCAGGGTCTTTGCCACCGTGACCGGCATCTAAAACGACTACAAAAGGTTTGGGGTCTGCTTGTGCACTAGTAGATATGGTCCCTAGAAATAAAATGAATACTAAAACTAATTTTAATTGCATTTTAATGTTAATTAATTTGACGTCGAATCGGATGCTTAAAATCTAAAAATCAAAAAAAAATATCCGTAACTTTGGTTTTTCAAAAATCGAGCCATTCAATACAAAAATACTCAGAAAAGCATTGAAAACAAGAGTCTTTCAGTTAGTTTTTATTTTAAGTTTTACAGTGTTTACTAACACTGTTGGCATGGCACAGGACATTCCTACCCCAAAAACAACCTCAAAAGAGATTCCTATTTTAGATTTACCTGAGGTTAAGAACGACTCTATTCCTACTAAAGAACTCAATTTAGTTGAAACAGATTCGATTTCCAATGATAGCCTCCCAAATTCAGTCAAGTTTTTGGAAGGTACAGTAACCTACAAAGCGAAAGACTATACATCGATCAATCAAAAAACACAACAAATATACTTATACAACGAAGCTGAAATCCAGTACAAAGACATGGATATCAAAGCGGGAGTGATTATTATTGATTACGGAAAAGACATTGTATATGCTGGCCGTTTAAAAGATTCGTTAGGTGTTTATTCACAACATCCGGTATTTAAACAAGGAAATGATGTTGTTGAACCAGATTCTATTGCCTTTAATATTAAAAACAAAAAAGCGTTGATTTGGAATTCAAAAACAGAACAACAAGGCGGTCGTATTATATCGGATTTAACTAAAAAGGAAAATGACTCCGTTTATTTTGTAAAACGTGCTAAGTTCACCACTTCAGAAAATATAGAAAATCCAGAATATTATTTTTTACTTCGAAAAGCGAAAATTGTTCCTGGTAAAAAAGTGGTCACCGGACTTACAAATATGTTTATAGCCGATGTACCAACGCCTATTGGTTTGCCATTTGCATTTTTTCCACTGACTCAAACGCGAACTTCTGGAGTAATATTTCCAACCTTTGGAGAAGAAAGCAGAAGGGGGTATTTCCTTCAAAATGGTGGATATTATTTTGCATTAAGTGATTATTTTGATCTGGCTACTCTTGGCGACTATTACACCAATGGGAGTTATGGCGTTCGTGTAGAAAGCAGCTATGCAGTCCGGTATAAGTTCAGAGGTTCTCTAAGTTTTCGATACGAAAACCTTATTAATAGTGAACGTGGTTTTCCTGACTATTCAAAAAGTACCGTCTACAACTTACGGTGGAATCAAAGTCAAGATTCTAAATCAAATCCAAATTCTCGGTTTTCGGCATCTGTAAACTTAGGATCTAGCACGTATTATCAAGAATCCGTGAACCAGCTTAATGCTGCTAATTTCTTAAATAACACCCTGTCTTCATCTGTCTCGTATTCAAAAACCTTTCAAGTAGAGCCTCAAGTAAACATTAGTTTAACCGCAACACACTCGCAAAATACAAATACCAAAGTTATTAATATGACTTTACCAACATTTCAAGGAAGTGTAGATCGTATTTTCCCTTTTGCCCCAAAAACTGGAAGTAAAAAAGGAGCGCTTGAAAATATAAATTTACAGTACAGTGTACGTGGTGAAAATCGCATCCAAACTACGGATTCATTATTTTTTAAAGCCGAGATGTTTGAGGATGCTAAAGCAGGGTTTCAACACAATATTCCGATAAGTACAAATTTCAAAGTCTTTAAACATTTTAGCATGAGTACGAGTGCTAATTATAGAGAAAATTGGACTTTCAATACAATCAATAAGTCCTATAATACAGAAACCCAATCTGTAGAAACTACTCCACTTAAAGGGTTTGATTCGTTTAGGACCTACAACTTTAGCTCTAGTATAGGTACTACAGTTTATGGACTATTTGATTTTGGAAAGGATAAGAAAATACAAGCCATACGCCATGTAATGCGACCTTCGGTAAGCTATAATATTAATCCTGCATTTGACCAATATTACGAAACCTATGAAGTCATTAGTGCTGATGGTACTACAACAGATGAAGTTGACTACACGCGTTTTGAAGGGTCCTTATTTGGGACTCCTGGAAAAGTGTATTCTAGTTCGGTTGGGTTATCCTTAAACAATAACTTGGAGGCTAAAGTCCGCGATAAGGATAGCACTGCCACAGAAGCAAAAAAGATATTTTTATTAAATTCTTTGAATTTTTCTACCAATTATAATGTTGCTGGTGACTCCTTAAATTGGAGTCCTGTGAGAGTTTCGGGAGGGACACAACTATTTGATAATAAAATGAGTGTGAACTTTGGAGCGACTTTAGATCCTTATGCATTAGACAATAACAATAGAAAAATTGACAATTTTAACATCAACAATGGCGGTAGTTTGTTTCGTTTGACCAGCGCCAATTTAACGATGAGTTATAGTTTGTCAAGTGATACTTTTGACACTAATAATTCTGACGATTCTGCTGCTAGAGACGAATCTATTAAAAGTGGAGGTCGTGCCGATGATTTATTTGGTAAATCTCAAGATTTTGGCAACCAACAAATAAACGACAAAAGAGATGCTTCAAAAGCTAAAGCTTCGGATTTGTATTCTTATAAAATCCCATGGAGTTTGCGGCTTGCTTATGCTGTCAATTATAATAATTCAAGGCGTCCAAAATGAAATTGCATCGCATTCTCTAATGTTTTCTGGAGATATAGAACTCTCCCCCCGGTGGAGTGTTGGAGCGTCATCTGGATATGATTTAAAAAACAATGGATTTACCTATACGCAGTTGCGTTTTGAGCGAGATTTAGAAAGTTGGCGAATGAATTTTTCTTGGATTCCTTTTAGCAATCGGACTTCATGGAATTTCTTTATCGGAATTCGATCAAGTATCTTGAAAGATATTAAATACGAAAAACGAAAACAACCAGACAGAAGATTATAGGCCGATGAAACAAGTATATTCTAAATTTCAAATCCAATAGCAATTGAATAGTAACGCAGAGCATTTGATCATCAAAAACACTCGTAAAAAATAGACTTATGAAAAAAATAATAACCACAACCAAAGCACCTCAACCAATTGGACCTTACAATCAAGCAGTTTTAGTAGGAAATATGCTGTATACATCTGGTCAGATTGCCTTACATCCTGAAACTGGCGCATTGGTAATGGATTCTATAGCAGTTGAAACGACTCAGGTTATGAATAACTTAAAAGCAGTTTTAGAAGCGGCAGATATGACTTTTGAAAACGTGATTAAAGCCTCCATATTTATTTCAGATATGAATTCTTTTGGAGCTATTAATGAAGTTTATGGACAGTATTTTGACGAAGCTACGGCACCCGCAAGAGAAACAGTAGAAGTTGCCAACTTACCAAAATTTGTAAATGTTGAAATTAGTGTGATTGCACTAAAATAATTTACTAAGAACTGCGCGCGATTTCTGCATGGTAGTTCACCAAGCCTTCTATAGGACGACGTTCAAAATTCCCAACTGTAAACCCATACTCTTGCGCTACTTCTTTAATCTCTTCTTGAGTAAAAAATGCAATAGAACCGGCAAAATGAACAGGCACTGTTTTGATTTCCTCTTTGTATTGTAAAATCATAGTTTCCACAAAAGCACGAAGCCCTTGTTTTATGACGTTTTGAGCATATTCGGACTCTTTATTCAGGATCAAAAATTCAGCAAAAGTAGCCAAGTAGGCATTCGGATTTGGCTTTTTGTAAAGCGCTTTTTTAATTGTATCCTCATTGACGTCGTAACGCGTTTCGAAAACAAGTTTCAAATCGTGAGGCATTACATTAAAATAATAATCTCTTAAAAGTTGTCGGCCATAATAATTACCAGAAGCATCATCCATAATAGAGTATCCAAGTGAGCAAACTCTCTGGTCAGCTTGTACACCATCATAATATGTACAGTTTGATCCTGTTCCCAAAATACAAACTACGGCTGGACGTTGAGAAACGCCTACCGTTGCATAAATAGCGGCATAGGTATCTTCTTCTACAACAACCTCAGCATTTAAAAAAATAGATTCTAAAACTTCTTTAAGCATTTGGCTTGGTTTTTCTGTACCACAACCAGCACCATAAAAGTAAACATGTGTAACGTTTAATTTATTTTTATAAATTAAATCATTTGCTTTAATGATATTAAACGCATCTGTATCAGAAATAATAGCAGGATTTAATCCCTTAGTGCGTTGCTTTTCGAAAATTGGATCCCCAGTTTCAGTATCAATTGCAATCCAATCACTTTTTGTGGAACCACTATCTATTATAAAAATCATAGTTTAGTTTATTGAAAAAAAGTACTGCTAATGAATAACAGTACATTTTTTAGATTAAATTATATTACACTAATATAATGTGCAAGTTCAACTAATTTAGCTGAGTAGCCATATTCGTTGTCATACCAAGAAATAAGCTTAACAAAGTTATCATTCAGCCCCATACTTGCGTTGGCATCAAACGTACTTGTTTTTGTTTCTGAGACAAAATCTTGAGACACAACACCTTCTTCAGTATATCCTAAAATTCCTTTTAGTTCATTTTCTGAAGCATGCTTGATTGCAGCTTTAACGTCTTCAAATGAAGCACCTTTTTCTAAACGACATGTTAAATCTACAACAGAAACATCAACAGTAGGCACTCTAAATGCCATTCCTGTTAATTTACCGTTTAATTCTGGAATTACTTTTCCAACTGCTTTTGCAGCACCAGTAGATGCAGGAACAATATTATTTAAAGACGCACGTCCTAATCTGTAGTCTTTTCTTGATGGACCGTCAACCGTAAATTGAGTCGCAGTTGCAGCGTGTACAGTAGTCATAAGGCCTTCTGCAATTCCAAAGTTATCATTAATTACTTTAGCCAGTGGAGCTAAACAGTTTGTAGTACAAGATGCATTAGAAACAATAGTATGATCTGCTGTAATCTCTTTGTGGTTAACCCCCATTACAAACATTGGCGCATCCGCTGATGGTGCTGAAATAGCAACCTTTTTAGCACCTGCTGTGATATGCTTTTGAGCACCTTCTAAATTTGTGAAGATCCCTGTACAATCCAAAACAACATCTGCGCTTACAGCATCCCATTTCAAATCTTCTGGATTACGTTCAGCAGAGACACGGATCTCGTTTCCATTAACCACTAAATTACCGTTTTTAACTTCAATTGTTCCCTGAAACTGGCCGTGTACAGAGTCATATTTAAGAAGATATGCTAAATGTTCTACATCTAACAAATCATTAATTCCAACGACTTGCACATCAGATCTACCAGCAGCAATACGAAAGGCAATTCTTCCTATTCTACCAAATCCATTAATTCCAATTTTTACTTTTGACATTTTTGTTTTTATTTTAATTAATTCGTTATTATATACTCATGATATCTGAAACTCTTAAGAGTTCAGCGTCTATTTTTGAATGTCCTTTGACTGCTTTGTCTATAGGATATAATTCTAATTTATTATTGACCGTTCCAACCATGTAATTAAATTTACCTGCTAACAACGACTCCACTGCTTTAACTCCCATTCTAGAAGCTAAAACTCGATCGAAACAAGATGGAGATCCACCACGTTGCATGTGTCCTAAAACTGAAACTCGAACGTCGTAGCCCTCTAAATTTTCCTCAACATAATCTCTTAATTCAAAAACATTTTTTCCTGTTTTATCGCCTTCAGCAACGACCACAATGCTGGAAGATTTACCAGTCTGTCTGCTTTTCTCCAGAGATTCTAAAAGACGGTCAAGTCCTAAATCTTCTTCTGGCACCAAAATTTCTTCAGCTCCTGAGCCTACACCAGCATTCAGTGCAATGTGTCCCACATCTCGCCCCATCACTTCAACAAAAAACAGGCGTCTATGTGAACTGGCTGTATCACGAATTTTATCAATCGCTTCTACCGCCGTATTTAGAGCTGTATCATAGCCGAGTGTATAGTTTGTCCCTACAATATCATTGTCTATTGTTCCAGGAATTCCAATAATTGGAAAATTAAATTCTTCATTAAAAATCATACCACCTGTAAAAGTACCATCGCCACCAATGAGTACCAAGGCATCAATCCCTTCTTTTAAAAGTTGATCATGTGCTTGTTTACGTCCTTCTTTAGTTCTAAACTCTTGAGACCTTGCGGACTTTAAAAAAGTACCACCTTTATTTATAATATGATTTACACTTCTTGCATTTAAGGATTTGAAGTCGCCTTCAATCATTCCTTCATAGCCTCTATAAATACCTACACATTCGATATTATGATAAGCACAGGCTCGTGCTACAGATCTTATGGCTGCATTCATTCCTGGTGCATCGCCTCCAGACGTCATTACGCCAATCTTTTTTATCTGACTTTCCATAGTTGTAATGGTTTACGCTGTAAAATTAATAAACTTATAAGTTAAAAAAACGTAAGTAGTAGTCAATTTTGGTTCCTTAGTTAATATCAAACGTTTTCGTTAATAACTATTTTGAGATTTAAGCTAATATAAGAAATAAAGGTTAGAGTTTTGGGAGTGTTTTATTTAAAATCGATATAATTTGGCAGCGTTGAATGCGCTTCATTTAATTGGGAGTCGTTTTTTGTAGTCTTATTTTTATTGGAAAATAATTCATAAAACAATTCTTTCAAATTATCAAACTCTATATTGTAGGATAATCCAACGCCTTGTGTGTATCCAATTTGTTCGCCAAAATTTTGAATACTATTCTCACGATTAAAAAACTTTAGCGATAAAGTCCGGTCTTCGTTAAGAAGAACTTCGACTTCAAAATCTCCTGCCACGGTTGTTTCGCTGACCCCACCTACTGGCACACCAACCTTACCATTTATTAAGACATTTTCACTTAATTTAGTTGATACCGTTACACCCACACGGCTATCCGACTCGTATTCGGGTGTTGTTTCTCCCAAATCCACATCTATTCCTAATTTTACTTTATTGTCNTCATCCGCAAAAAGTTCATTCAATATATTAGTAACACCATCAGAAACAATCCCAAAAGCATCTTGTGAATCTAAAGTCAATTCACTTCTAAAAGCGCCTGTTGCTAGTAAAGACAACGCTTGAAATTGACGCCTATCTTTATCTCTAAGACGATCTGACAACTCACTATTTAGAGTTGAGTTAACACTCGGAAACCGCACATCAAAATCTAAATTTGGCTGCTCTAATTGTCCTGTTAAATGAATTTCTACCTCAGTAGGAATACTTTGATTGATGGGGTTATCTAAAAGAGTAGAGGGATTTACGCTTATACCATCATAAAGGGCTTTGATATTAATATCAGCACTGAGCGGACTACCATTCCATCCGAGAGTTCCGTCTTTAACCACTTTGAATTGTTTTTGAATGATCCTTCCAAAAGAAAAGTTGTAAATTCCTGAAAGCACAATAAAATCTCCAAACATTTGAAATTTTCCTTTGGTATTAATTTGCGCAAGCATACTTCCATTCCCTCGTCCAATAATGGAGCTGCCTGTATTTTTATCGAGAACAATTTCTATTTCAGCGTTGTCATTAACATCCATATTAAACGCCATCTCAACCCCCTTTATATCATCTAGCTCAGGTAAAGATTGACCACTGTTATCGAGTTCAAATTTTTCTTTGGGACTTAAAAAATGAATATAGGAGTTTTCGCCCAAAATTTCGTTGTCATTTAATGGGATTTTAAAGACTGTACCCTCTGATGTTGAAACATTAGCTTCAATAAACAATTGATCTGTAGGACCGGTAATATCAATAGACCCATCAACAAAGGCAGTGCCATAATATAAGGATTCATCTTGTTCGTCAGTATCCAGCACTAATAGGCGATCTGATTCAAAGTTGAGATCTAAAGCCCAATTTGAAAAATTATGATGACTGATGTCTCCGTTAAGTAGGGCTTGCGATTGATAGTTGCTATCAACCATAAGAGCTTGTTCAAAAATAAAACGCTGTTCGCGTAGCTTGATCGTTGCGTTGTTTGCAAACGCATAATCTACATTTAGATATGGAATAGAAAGTCCTCCATTGTTAAGTACTAACTGTCCCTCTATCTGCGGTTTTTCAAGACGCCCACTGACATTAGCATAACCTGATAGGTCGCCGCGAATATTGGTTATCACATCAGTTCCAAATGGATTTAGAGGATCTAAAATTAAGTCATCAAAATTGATGTCCAAATTAAGTTCAGAGTTTTCCCCAGAAACATCTAACGCTCCAATAACAGAAAGCGATTCAACTTCACCTTCTTTTAATGACATATTTACATCGTAATTTGTTAGAGATTGATTGCCTTTGATGTCCGCTTTAAAAGAGCCTAAATTAAAATCATTCAGCGCGAGGTCATCAATTGTGAGGTTGGATTTTGGTAAATATACACCTTCAATCTGACTGATATTTAATTGTCCATTTAGATTACCCCCTAACTTTAAATTTTTGATTTCAGGGGTCACTTTGGGTAAATCAACATTTTTAAAATCAATACTAATATTTTTATTCTGAGTCCCTTGAATAGCACCATTTAAAAGAACTTCTTCGTCTTTATAAGCCATATGAATTTGATCAAAAATCAGTTCTTCAAATGCTCTATCAAATATAATTTTATTGTGTGTATTTTGCTTGCCATTTATAAGCCAAGGTGTATTTTTAAAATTGGCAGAAGATTTTTTTATGCCAACTACAGATTTGTTAGAGTCATCAATTGTGTAATACAGGTTTAAATCAAATTTATCGGATGTGTTTTTTCCTCCACCAAATTCTGACTTCACATAGAGGGTATCGTTTAAAGTGACATTAATCAAACTAAATTTTGAAGCCTCATAATATGGAGTTGCTAAACTATCGACCTCTATGTAAGAATTAAATAAAGGGTTGTCATTTATGAGTTGGACTTCAATTTTATGAGCAAAAAAGTCTTCCAATTTAATGTGAGGCGATCTAAACGTTAACTTGAATTTTTTAGGGTCGCTATCGACCTTACCTTTTATAAATGTATTAGAGCCGAGTTTTAATTCCGATGAAAATATCTCGATAATTTTGTTATATATTTTAAAATTGAAATTAAAATACTGTCCATCTGTAACCTTGTAGGGCTTGAATCTTGTGTAAATATCCCCGAGAGCATTACGCAATAAATTTGGCAATTGTTTGACCGCAAATTTTCCTTTTAAATTGCCTTGAACAATTTCTGGTGAATTCACACGTATAGTTCTTTCATTGTTTGCATCAAAAGTTGATGTGATTTCAAAGTCTTTAAAATTATAACTATCGTTTTGATTTTTATATATCGCATTCTTGAATGTAATGGTCCCATACACATCATCGATACTCGTCCCACGCATATCCATAACCATCTGACCATTTAAGACCGACAAACGATCACGTTTTATAAAATTTAAAGCGTTCATATTAGCATGTGGAATAGTTGCTGAAAAATCATAAATATTTTCATTTTCAGAAAAATCAACTAAGCCCTCGAAGCTAAACTCTAGGTTGGGATCGGCAACACGAAGTTGACCATTGAAAATTTTATTTTTAATAACCCCTGAAACGTCAAGGTTGGTATAAACATACTCTTGAAACTCAAATGAATCAAATTTCCCAATGATGTTGGAATTAATAGTTTCTTTATTAAAACCAATACCCTCAACCCTTAAATTTGAGCTTGCTAGTCCAATTTTAGGTTCGCCCATCAAATGGCCTAAATCAAAATCTGTTAATTGAACTTGACCTTTATAGGAGGTGGTTTCTTTGTTCGTTATAGCGTCTAAATTTAGATCCACAAAAAGCATCCCTATATCGGTCGAAATGGTCATGATTGTTTTGACAGTTTCGTTGGAAACTTTAGCAGAACCTTGCATATTAAATCGTCCAAGCGCTTCTAAGCCAGAAGGAATTCTAGCGCCCAAAACTCTAGGCAGTAATCCGCTTAACCCTGCATATGTGGATTCAATTTTCTGAAAATCTCCGTCCATTTCAAAAGCATTAGAAGAACCGGCATTAAACAGGTTTCTAAATCGAATTTTACCCTTTACAGCTGTATTGTTTCGCGTTTTTAGGTCAAACTCTTCAACTAATAGATTATTTAGTGTCCCTGAAAAAACAGTGTTTAGCACCGCTTTTTGACGCGTGCCAAACTCATTATAAAACACATTTAAATCTTCTAAATCGATATGACTATCCTTAAATAAACCTGAAACTTTAACCTTGTTTGAAAAGTCTTCAAAATCTATTCGATTATAATCGAATTGAAGGTGACCCGATAATACAGACTTTTCACTGTTGATATTGAGCTGGTCAAACTTCATTTGAGTTAGAGAATAGGAGAAATTCGTTTGAAGATTTTTAAGTTTTGCCCCACGTGAATCTTCAAAATTTAAACGCGTTATGGCTGCTGTAATATCTTTCCCTGAAATCAGAAAATCCGATGCTACCAAATCGAGCTGATGTAAATCCAAAATAAGCGGTCTATTTAAGTTCTCATCAACATATAAAAAATTACTAGCGTGAATGTGAACATTACTCGATGATAATAGAAATTTATTGGTTTGTTGCTTTTCATTTTCTCTATCAAATTTATCAGCAAAAACATCTAAATTAGTGTCATTTTCTCCGCTATATTTTTTAATATTAAATTGTAAATCAAACAAATCAATAGCGCCAAATGTAAGGTTGTTTTCTGCAATTTTTGTAAAACTAATAATTGAAGTATTCAGCTCTGCTACAGCGACTAGAATTTCGTCATGATGGTCGTTTATAAGAATATTTTTAAGCGCAACATCGCCATTGAATCGAAGACCTACTTTTTCAATTCTAATGTCTGTACCGTATTTGGTATTAACTTTAGTAGTTGCATAAGCACCTAATCGAGTTTGCACACTTGGAATGGAAAACACCGCCACCACTAGCAAGAAGAGCAACACCAAAGCTACTATTATCCTTATGACTATTTTAAAATAATTCTTGATACCTAAATGCTATTATTTAATTTACAATATTACTTATCGTCTTCAAATTTAAACTACACAAAGCATTTATTTTAGTGCGATTTTTTTTATTTCTTTGCAGTAGTTCAATTAAAGGATAAAGATAGTCGTTTAATTTGTTATTAAAAAAACGATTATCATAGCTAATTCATCTAAATGCGTTCAAATAAAATATACATATTAGGAATTGAATCGTCTTGTGATGACACAGCGGCTTCAGTTTTATGTAATGGGGAAATACTAAGTAATGTGGTTGCAAACCAAGCCATTCATGAAAAATATGGCGGCGTAGTTCCTGAACTAGCATCTAGAGCACATCAACAAAACATTGTTCCTGTAGTCGATCAGGCTATTAAACAAGCTGGGATTTCCGCCTCAGAATTAAATGCTATTGCTTTTACACAAGGCCCTGGTTTAATGGGCTCTTTATTGGTGGGTACCTCATTTGCAAAATCTTTGGCTTACGGTTTAAATAGGCCTTTGATTGACGTTAACCATATGCAAGCGCATATTTTAGCGCACTTCATTGAAAAAGAAGGCTATGAAAAACCCGAATTTCCGTTTTTAGCAATGACAATTTCTGGAGGACATACTCAAATTGTACGTGTCGATGCTTATTTTAAAATGACCGTAATCGGAGAAACCATTGATGATGCTGTAGGCGAAGCATTTGATAAGAGCGGTAAAATTCTAGGACTAGGCTACCCTGCTGGTCCCGAAATTGATAAACGCGCAAAACTTGGAAATCCGAAAGCATTTAACTTTACAAAACCAAAAGTCACTGGACTCAATTTTAGTTTTTCGGGTTTAAAAACCGCAATCTTATATTTTGTACAAAAACAACTGAAAGAAAACCCTGAATTTATTGAGGCGCATCTTAACGATGTGTGTGCCTCAATACAGTACACTATTGTAGAGATCTTAATGGATAAGCTAAAACTAGCAGTCAAAGAAACAGGCATTAATCGCATTGCAATTGGTGGTGGTGTTTCTGCGAACTCCGGAATCAGAGCTGCTTTGAAACAAGCAGAAACACAACAAGGTTGGGACACTTTTGTACCAGCTTTTGAATACACAACTGACAACGCCGCAATGATTGCTATTGTAGGATATTTAAAATATTTAGAGGGGAATTTTGCAGATCAAACTATAATGGCTACCGCCCGACTTAAACTTTAATTCTAATGCAATTATTTTACAATTCCGAACTCGATTCAACTTTAAAAACATTCACCTTTTCAAAGGACGAGAGTCGGCATATTGTAAAAGTATTGCGTAAATCGACTGGAGATTTGCTACAAATCACCAACGGAAAAGGATGGCTTTTTGAGGCTGAAATAGTCATCCCCAACCATAACAAATGTATGGTTAATATTTTAAACTCCGCCTTTAAGGCTCCAAAATCTTACGCCATCAATCTTGCTGTCGCACCCACAAAAATGAATGAGCGTTACGAGTGGTTTCTAGAAAAAGCTACTGAAATTGGAGCCGATCGGATTATCCCAATTATTTGTCAAAATAGTGAACGAAAAGTGATCAAAACAGAACGGTTTGAGAAAATTATACAATCTGCTATGAAGCAATCACTACACTCCTATTTACCAGAATTGGCTCCCGCAATCTCTTTTTCTGAGTTTATAAAAGCACCCCAAGAAGGCTTAAGTTTCATTGCACATTGCGAAGCTGTTGAAAAATTAAAATTCAAAGATCAAATTAAACCAGGTACTTCGATCACAATATTAATTGGTCCTGAAGGAGATTTTAGTCCAAGTGAAATTGAGAGCGCTTTGAAACATCACTATATTCCTGTATCTTTAGGAACGTCTAGACTGCGAACTGAAACTGCTGGAATCGTAGCTTGTCACACAATTCAACTCTGTAATGAATAAACTGTATTTGTATCTCTTATTAGGTTTTGGGATTCACTTTGGTGAGAGTCAAAATTTAGCGGTTTTGAAATATGATGGTGGCGGAGATTGGTATAGCAATCCAACGGCTTTAAAAAATTTAATCGCGTTTTGCAATACCACTATTAATACAGCTATGGATAGCAAACCCCACACGGTAGAAGTTGGGAGTTCTGAAATTTTTGAATACCCTTTTATTCATATGACAGGCCACGGAAATGTGGTGTTTTCGGAAGCTGATTCAAAAAACTTAAGAACCTATTTAGTCTCTGGAGGATTTTTGCATATTGATGATAATTATGGCATGAAACCTTACGTTTTAGAAGCTCTAAAAACAGTGTTTCCAGAAAAACAAATGACAGAAATCCCTTTAACTCATCCGATTTATTCTAATGCTTTTTCATTTCCAAAGGGTCTACCTAAAATTCATGAACACGATGGATTAGCACCTAGAGCGTTGGGCTATTTCCACGAAGGGAAATTGGTCTTATTATTTACTTTTGAAAGTGACTTGGGTGATGGCTGGGAAGATGTAAATGTTCATAATGATACTGAAGAAGTACGCTTAAAAGCTCTAAAAATGGGAGCCAATATTATTAAATATGCCTTTGAAAACTAGACGTTCTATGCAACTAAATCATTACACTTCTAAGTTCACAAAACAATGCTTTCCTATTATTTTAATTAGCGATAATGTATCGCATGCGGCTAACCTTGGTAGCCTGTTTCGTACGGCAGATGCTTTTGGTGTTGCACATATAATCTTAGGCGGTCCTATTGTAGAACTCGGTCGGAAATTCACAAAAACATCTAGAGCAACAGAACAAGCAGTTTCGTTTGAACAACTAGAAACACTACAGGACAAAATTGAAGACCTAAAATCTCAAAACTACACACGCTTATCGCCCTTGAAATTACCGACCAAAGTATACCTATTTCAGAACTAAACTTGCCAAAAAATGCTAAAATTGCATTTATTATTGGTGATGAAAATCATGGCATTTCAGCACCTCTTTTGGAGTGTTGTGACCACAGCGTTCACATTGAAATGTATGGACAAAACAGCAGTATGAATGTCGTGCAAGCTACAAGTATTGCATTGTATGAGTTTACAAAGCACCTAACTCCTATTACACTTTAAACGGTATCGTGAATAAAACGCTCTTAAATACAGAAGTTCAAGATTTTATAACAACGCATATAAATACCAATATTCATACTTTAGTTTTGAAAGGTAGTCCATTTGAAGGAATTGATATTAAGGAAATTATTGGTCAAATTGAAGCAAAGAAAAAGTGCGAATCAAAACTAAAAACTTGGTTTAATACGCCTGGTATCTATTTTCCTAACAAATTAAATATAGAACAAACCTCCTCCGAAACTACAGCACAGCTTAAAAGTGAATTTACAAAAGGCCAATCTCTTGTAGATTTGACTGGTGGATTTGGTGTGGATAGTTATTATTTCTCTAAACAATTCAAGTCAGTTATTCACTGTGAAATGAACCCTAAATTAGCTGAAATAGCAGCCTTCAATTTTGAAGCTTTAGGCGCTAAAAACATCATATCACAGTCCAAAAATGGGATTGAATTTTTAAAATCCTGTCAGCACACTTTTGATTGGATATATGTTGATCCCTCAAGACGCGATGCACAAAAGAATAAAAAATTCTTGATTGAAGATTGCAACCCAAATGTAAAAACTTTTCAAGGGTTATTTTTAAAATATGCTACTAATGTACTCATCAAAATGTCGCCAATGCTCGACATTAGTGTGGGATTAGAAGCGTTGAAACACGTAAAAACTATTTACATTATTGCGATCAGAAACGAGGTGAAAGAGCTGTTATTTCATCTGGAAAAAGGGTATATGGGACAAGCTACAATTCATACACTTAACAGCCAACCTAGTGGCGACGAACACTTTTCTTTTAAACGCGCCGAAGAGGATACGGCAGAGGCGTGCTACAGCGCTCCAAAACAATTCTTGTATGAACCAAATGCGGCAGTGATGAAGTCTGGCGCCTTTAAATTAATCTCTGAACACTTTAAGCTTGATAAACTAGACCCGCACACACATTTGTATACCAGCGATGAACGATTAGAATATTTTCCTGGAAAACTATATACAGTTTCAAACGTTTTCCCCTATCAAAAGAAAGCTTTAAAAAAAGCAATTGGCGGATTGAAAGCCAATATAAAAACCCGGAATTTCGCTGAAA
>JGI20157J14317_10002252_pt1 | contig 16743 bp, 15 predicted proteins | sample COG_07_FD_14317 | JGI IMG/M metagenome (IMG submission 14317)
GCGCATAAATTTTGTACTAGAAGTTATTTATTATGTCAATTTTTTAAAAATTGTCTTATTCAGTGTAAAAATTTATATTTTTATCTATAAAGAGCTCATAATAAAAAAATGACCATTCCAAAATTTAAAAATTTTAATATTGAGGCATATAAGCCAGGTAAATCTAAAATAAAAAAATTAAAAAAAATTATAAAATTGTCAGCAAATGAGTCCGCTTTAGGAATGAGTCCTAGAGCAAAGAAAATAATTTCTGATAAAAAATTGAAATTAGAGAGATATCCAGATGGAAAATCTGAACTTTTAAGAAGAGAAATTTCAAAAAAATATAAATGTAACAGTAATAAGATTATATGTGGAGCTGGTTCAGATGAGGTTATTCAAATGATTTGTCAGTTATATTTAAATCCAAAAGACGAAGTTATAGTGCCTCAATATAGCTTCTTAATGTATAGGATATATGCAAACATTGTAGGTGCCAAAGTAGTTTTTGCGAAAGAATTAAAATTTAAAATTTCAGTATCTGAAATAATCAACAAGGTAACAAAAAAAACTAAAATAGTTTTTTTAGCAAATCCAAATAATCCAACAGGAACCTATTTGACTAAAAAAGAATTATTAGAGTTAAGAAAAAAATTGAACAAAAATATTTTATTAGTTGTGGATGATGCTTATGCAGAATATATGAAAAATAAAGATTATAAATCAGGTTTAGACCTGTTTAAAAATAAAGATAATGTGTTTATTTTGAGAACATTCTCAAAAATTTTTGGTTTAGCTTCTTTAAGAGTGGGGTGGGGATATGGTTCTAAAAAAATTATAGATGCTTTAAATATAATTAAACCACCTTTTAATGTAAGTTTACTTGCTCAATTAGCAGCTGTTGAATCGCTTAAAGACTCTAAATTTATAGAAAAATCAATAAAGCACAATTTAATTTTTGCAAAGAAAATAAAATCTTTTCTAGAAAGATACCAAATATTTTCTAATACGATTTCTGCAAATTTTTTATTATTAGATTTTAAAAGAAGCAACCATTCTGCAAAAGAATTTTATGAGAAACTCAAAAATAAAGGAATTATTGTTAGATCTACAGAAGATGGCTATCATATTAAAAATAAATTAAGATTAACCATTGGCTCTAGAAGTGAAAATTTAGCATTTATGGATGCTGTAAAAAATATATTAAATTAATATGAAAAATATTTTAATTATTGGTTGCGGTCTACTAGGTTCTTCTCTGTTAAGAAGAATACATAAAAAAAAAATTGCAAATAAAATTTTTATTTATGAAAAATCTAGTTCAAATGTATCTAAAATAAAAAGATTAAAACTTCCGGGTATAATTATTAAAGATTTAGATCAAGCTGTAAAAAAATCAGATCTAATTATTTTAAGCACACCTATGAGTGAGTATAAAAATTTAATTCTTAAAATGAATAAATCTTTATCGAATAAGAATATAATCACCGATATTGGTTCTTCAAAAATAGAGTCCTCAAAAATTATAAAAAGTTTTTTAAAAAAGGGTATTACTTGGACTCAAGGACATCCGATTGCAGGTTCAGAAGTTAGTGGGCCTGAAAATGGTAAACAAGATATATTTGAAAACAAGTGGTGCGTTTTAATTAAAGAAAAAAATACTAAGAAAAAACATTTAAATTTATTAAGTAGTTTTTGGAAAAAGATGGGGTCAAAAATTGTTATTATGAGCGCTGAAAAACATGACAAAATATTTTCAATGACGAGCCATCTTCCTCACTTAATTGCTTACAATTTAGTAAAATCAGCACAAGATTTTGAGAAAATCCAAAATTATGATTTGATTAAATATAGCGCTGGTGGATTAAGAGATTTTTCAAGAATAGCTGCTTCTAATGAAATTATGTGGAGAGATATTTTTTTTAATAACAAAAAAAATATTTCAAAGGTAATTGATTTATTTATTAAAAATTTAAATTCATTTAAAAAAGATATTAATTCTAAAAATAATAGATCAATTCTAAAAAAATTAATTCAAACTAAAAAAGTCAGATCAAAAATAATTAAACTCAAACAAGATATTAATAAGCCAGATTTTGGAAGAAGCTAAATTTTAATTTTAGCTATTTTTTTAACTTTAAGTTTTGCTGTATTTTCAATTCTTTTAATTGTCTTAAGTATAGGCATAATCAATACTTTTTTTTCAGGTCCATATGCATGTATCAATTGCTTGGAATTTAAACACATTGCTACATGCCCTTTCCAAAAAATGATATCTCCCTTTTGATAATTTCTTTTTAAGTTTCCTTTTAAATATTTAATTTGATCCTTGGTATCTCGAGGAAAAAACTTATTATTATAATAGTAAAATATTTGTAATAAGGCTGAGCAATCTATTCCTCTATAAGTTTTTCCTCCCCAAACATATTTTGTTTTTAGAAATAATTTGAATATTTTATTAAAGTTAATTTCTTTATGATCAATTTTTTTTAAATCACTTTTTTTTAACCATTTATTTTTTTCAAATTCTATATGATTTTTATTCTCATTAATTAGATCAACTTTTGATCCAAAAGGTAAAAAATTTTTATCTTTTTTATTAAANTTATTACTGACTCTAGCCTTTAAAGAATAGACCTTATATTTNGGATCATGTTTATCCACATAATCNTTATTTTCTATGTATCCAATATAATTATCAAATAATGTTTTAATTTTAATCCATTTTTTGTTTTTTGATAAAATTTTAAATTTTTCACCATAAATTATTTGTGATGTAACTTCAGAATTTTTTGAAGTTTTTTTATAAATATTGGAAAATTGTTTTTTAAAAAAATAATTATTTTTCACTTAATTTTAATTTATCTTTAATAAACCATAAGCAAATTAAAGAGGGAATAACCATTATCGCTGTTAAAATAAAAAATGTACCCCAATCTCCATTTAACCAATCTACTAATGCTCCAGATGATGATGCAAGTGTTGTTCTTCCAGCGGTTCCAATTGATGCTAGTAATGCATATTGTGTTGCAGTGTAAGTTCTATCTACTAATAAAGATATAAATGCTACAAAAGCAACTGTAGCAAAAGCAGCTGCTATATCATCAAAAATTACAGCAACAGCAAATAGCCATTCAGATTTTCCACTCCAAGCCAATGCTGTGAATAATAAATTAGTTGCAGCCATTAAAATACCTGCAAGAAACATTGCTTTTAAAACTCCAGATCTAATTACAAACAGACCGCCCAATAAAGTAAATATAACTGTCGTTATCCAGCCTAGAGTTTTCGAATAAATAGCAATATCACCCTTTGAAAATCCTATTTCTTTGTAAAATACTATAGACATACGACCTAAAAATGCTTCACCTATCTTAAATAAAAACACAAAACCTAAAATACCTAAAGCTATAGAAAATCCATTTTTTTTAAAAAAACTTATTATTGGACCTCCAAGAGTACCACTTATCCATGCGACTATATTCGTAATAAAATTTTTTGATCCAATTTTACTTTGAATTAATTCATCAGTTTTCTTTTGATTAACTTTCCTAGAATCCGAATGAGTTTCATGAACAAACATTAGTCCAATATTCATTAAAATTACCACAACACCTAAAATTAAAAATGTTGATTGCCAATAATTAATTATGCCAATGTTTTGAAAATACTCTGCAGTAAATAAAGCTATTACACCACCCAATTTATATCCACTCCACCAACCAACTACTGCCATTGCAGCACCTGCAGCCATTGATTTACCTTCATTTTCTCCAATTTGTTCAATTCTTAATGCATCTACAGTTATATCTTGCGTTGCTGATGCAATTGCAATGATCAAGCCAACTGTAATTAATAGTGCTAGATTCTCTGTTGGATTTATTAAACTCCAAACAATCAAACTGATTAAAATTGCCACTTGCATTAAAACTATCCAGCCACGTCTATGACCAAGTTTTTTTGTAAGATAAGGAATTTGAAGTCTATCTATAAGAGGTGCCCATAGATAATTGAATGCATATACCCCAAATATTAATCCTGCCCATCCTATAGTTGATCTACTCAAACCTTCTTCTTTTAACCACAAACTTAAACTACTACCAATTAATACCCATGGAAAACCAGAAATAGCTCCAAGCAATAATATTCTCAACATTCTTCTATCAAAATAAACTGCAAAAGTTTCTGACAGAGATTGTTTTTTTATTTCAAGCATTGTTAGTTTCTCCAAAAAGATGGTAGAAATAATACTAATATTGCAAACAACTCAAGTCTACCTAAAATCATACCAACTGTTAAAATCCATTTTGAAATATCAGGTAAGGATGAAAAATCTCCATTAGGACCAATTATAGGGCCCAATCCTGGTCCAACGTTAGAGATTGATGTAGCAGCTCCTGAAAGTGCAGTTATAAAATCAAGACCTGTTAAAGATAGTAATGCTGCAAGAATAAAGAAAATAACAAAGTAAAAATAAATAAAAGAAATTATTGATGCAATAAATTTATCATCAACTGAACTTTGGTCGTATTTAATTACAAATACACCTTTTGGATATATAATTTTTTTAAGTTGAGTTGATATAAATGAATATAAAATTTGAATTCTAAAAATTTTAATACCACAAGTAGTTGATCCAGCACAACCACCCATGAACATAAGGGCTAAAAACAATGTGATTGGAAAGCTACCCCAACTATCATATTCAGAATTAACGTAACCAGTTCCAGTTAATATAGAAATACTATTAAAGAAAACTGACCTAAGGCTAAAGTTTTCATGATTATTTAAAAGCAAGTATGCAGACAATAATAAAATTGTAGTGATAATAATTTTAAAAAAAGTTCTAATTTGCACATCTGTTAAAAAAATTTTTTTGTTTCCACTAATAAATTTAATGTATGCAATAAATGGTATACTTCCTAAAACGATGAATATCATGGAAGCTATCTCTATTGGTATACTATCAAAATAACCAATAGACTGATTGTAATTTGAAAAACCTCCTGTGGCTATTGTGGTCATAGCATGAGTTAAACTATCAAACTTACTCATTCCAAATAACCAGTAAGTCATTGCACAAATGATAGTTAATCCTGAATAAATATAAATTAATCTTAAAGCTATTTCTTTTGATTTTGGAAGTATTTTTTCTGATGAGTCGTTGCTTGATATTTTAAATAATTGCATACCACCAACATTCATTATCGGCATTAAAGTTATGGCCATTACAATAATACCAATTCCACCCAACCACTGCAGTATAGCTCTCCATAATAAAATTCCCTTTGGTGTAAATTCTAGATTTGAAATAATAGTTGAACCAGTGGTTGTTATTCCAGACATACTCTCAAAAAATGCATCTGTAATAGAAAGTTCTATTGTTGAAAATATAAAGGGCAAAGATCCAAAAATTGCAATACTTAGCCAAGAAAGCGCAGTCAGAAGAAATGCTTGTTGTAAATTTAATTTTTTATCATGATCTAAATTTGATAAAAAAAATAAAGTTCCAAAAATTATTGTAATGATTGATGCTCCAAAAAATGATGAGTCTATTTCAGCGTAGGCAAATTGTACAATAATAGGTATGAACATCGAAACACCTAGAATTATTTGCAAAATTCCTAGTGTAAAAAAAACAGTTTTGTAATTAGACATTTTGAAAGAACATTATTTTATGGTAAATAAATTTCAACTCTATAAGAATTAGTAAAATCACTGATTTAAGATTTTTAGAAGCATAATTCATGATAAAAAAAGAAAATTTAGATAAAACTAGTGCTTGGCCTTTTGTTGAAGCGAAAAAATTACTTAGAGAGAGAAAAAGTTTCATAGAAAAAAAAGGCAAAATTACTCTTCAAACAGGATATGGTCCTAGTGGTCTTCCACATATAGGAACATTTGGTGAAGTTGCAAGAACTTCAATGATGGTAAATGCTTTAAAACAATTATCTGATTTTCCAACTGAAATCATAACATTTTCTGATGATATGGATGGTTTACGAAAAGTGCCAGATAATGTTCCTAATCAAGAATTGTTAAAAGATAATCTTCATAAACCACTAACCCAAGTTCCTGATCCGTTTGAAAAATTTGATAGCTTTGGTGAACACAACAATGAAATGTTAAAAAATTTTTTAGATAGTTTTAAATTTAATTATAATTTTCAGAGCTCTACATCACTTTATAAAAGTGGATTTTTTAATCCTACACTTAAAATTATCTTAGAAAATTATGAGGGCATTATGAATATTATAATTCCCACGCTAGGTAAAGAGCGCCAACAAACTTATAGTCCTTTCTTGCCTATTTGTCCTGAGACAGGACATGTTTTAGAAATTCCAGTAATCGAAATTGATAAAGAAAAATCAAATATTATTTTTGATAATAAAGGAAAAAAATTAGAGACAAGTATTTTAGATGGAAATTGTAAATTACAATGGAAAGTTGACTGGGCAATGCGATGGTACGCTTTAGATATTGATTTTGAGATGTACGGAAAGGATTTGATAGAAAGCGCAATTTTATCTACAAAAATAATAAATTTACTAGGAAAGAAAAACCCTTCAGGCTTTGCCTATGAGCTATTTTTAGACGAAAAGGGTGAAAAAATTTCAAAATCAAAAGGTAACGGTATTACAATTGACCAATGGTTAGAATATGCTTCACCAGAGAGCTTATCTTTGTATATGTATCAAAATCCAAAAAGAGCAAAAAAACTATATAAAGAAATAGTTCCTAAAGCAGTTGATGACTATTTAGATTGTATTGAAAAATCTAAAAAACAAAATGAGCTACAGTTATTGATGAATCCTGTATGGCATGTTCACAATGGCAATATTCCAAAGGAAGAAATGATTATGACATTTTCAATGTTGCTCAATCTAGTTGAGACAAGCAATGCTGACAGTAAGGATTTATTGTGGAAGTTTGTTAAGAAATATAAACCAGATATTTCCGAAGCAAATTTTCCAATCTTTGATGGATTAGTTGGTTATGCAATAAAATATTTTAATGATGTAATTAAAGCTCAAAAAAAATATAAAACACCAAATCAGTCAGAAAGATTAGCACTTGAAGCATTGGTTAAAACTCTTGAAAAATGTACTGATGAAATGTCACCAGAAGATATTCAGACTTTGATTTATTCAACAGGAAAAGAAAATGGTTATGCTGAAAATCTAAGAGATTGGTTTAAATTGATATATGAGGTTGTTTTTGGAGATGAAAATGGACCTCGAATGGGATTTTTTATTAGTTTTTTTGGTGTAAAAGAAACTACCGAGTTGTTAATGAATAAATTAAAATAATGTTTTCTAAACTAAGACCACTATTATTTAAAGTAGATCCAGAAAAAGCACATACTCTAGCAATCAAGTCGTTAAAATTTAATTTAATTCCAAACGTATTTGATGAACATAAAAATGACTCAATATTTCAAACAAAAATTTTTGGTAAAGATTTAGATAATCCAATTGGAATGGCAGCTGGGTTTGATAAAAATGCTGAGGTATATAATGCATTATTTAAGTTAGGATTTGGGTTTGTCGAAGTTGGAACAATTACTCCTTTAAAACAATATGGTAATCCTAAGCCAAGAGTATTTAGATTGGTAGAGGATGAAGCTTTGATTAATAGACTAGGCTTTAATAATCATGGTGCTGAAATTGTTAAAGATCGTATCAAGCGAAATAAAAAATTAGGATTGTTAGGTATTAATATTGGCCCTAATAAGGACTCCAGTGATAGATTGAATGATTATCTAATTGGATTAAAGACTTTTTATGATGATGCAGACTATATAACAATAAATATTTCATCGCCAAATACTGAGAATTTAAGAACATTTCATGAAGGAAATAAACTACAAGATCTGCTCAAATCCATCATGGAAGAAAAGAAAAATTTAAATTCAAATATTCCTATTGCTGTTAAAGTTTCACCAGACATAAGTGAAGATCAAGTGAGCCAAATTTCTGAAATTCTTTTAGAGCATGAAATAAAAGCAATAATTGTTTCAAACACATCAGAGGCTACCAGAGATAAACTTAGTAATATTCAAAGACATCAAAAAGGTGGTTTGTCTGGAAAACCTATAGAAGAAAAATCTAATATTTTAATAAATAGATTTTACAAATTATTAAAAGGGAAAATTAAAATAATAGGTGTTGGTGGAGTTGACTCTGGTCAAACAGCTTATAATAAGTTCTTAGCTGGAGCAGATTTTATTCAACTTTATACAGGAATGGTTTTCAAAGGCCCAAATATTGCTGGAATTATTAAAAAGGAGCTAAAAGAATTATTTATTAGAGATGGTGTTAAAAATTATACTGAAATTGTAGGAAATAAAACTCTATCATAAATGTATTAAACTTGACGCTTTACTGATCTCCCCTTATATAGGCACTATTATTATGTCAAAAAAATGTGAATTAACCGGTAAAATCCCTATGAAAGGTCATAATGTTAGTCATGCTAACAACAAGACCAAAAGAAGGTTTTTGCCAAATTTAAAAAAAGTAAAGTTCACAAGTGAACTAATGAAGAGAAGTTTAAAACTAACAGTCAGCAATTCAGGTGTTAGATCTGTTGATAAAAAAGGTAGTTTTGATGAATTTCTTAAAGCTGTTAAAAATAAAAATTTATCTCCAAGATTAAAAAAATTAAAAAAAAGCATACTAATAAAATCTCCTTTTAAGAAAAAGCCTGTAGCTAAATCTGCTTAATGAGCAAACTATTTATTACCCTATCAATTTTGATGGGAGTAGTTGTTTTATCTTCTAATTATCTAGTACAATTTCCAATAAACTATTATGGCTTAAGTGAAATCCTTACGTATGGAGCTTTTAGTTATCCAATAGCTTTTTTGATTACAGATTTAGCCAATAGATTTTATGGTAAGTTTGTAGCTAGAAAAATTGTCTATATAGGATTTTTTATAGGAATAATCTTCACTCTTTTATTCTCAACTGATTTTGCAGATTTAATTTCAATAAGAATAGCTATTGGATCTGGAGTTGCTTTTATCACAGCACAACTACTAGATATTCAAATCTTTGATCGTTTAAGAAAAAAAGAGTGGTTTATTGCACCTTTAACTTCATCCTTTATTGGCTCAACAGTTGATACTTTTTTATTTTTTTCAATATCGTTTTATGCAACAGGAGTTCCTTGGATAACATTGTCACTAGGTGATTTAGCAGTAAAATTATTTGTATCTTTAGTAATGTTGATACCTTTTAGAATTTTACTTAAAATTAGTAAGCCAATTTAAATTTAGTACAAAAATTTGTAGGATAAAATTTTGTAAGCTAACTTTGCTACGAGAAAGTTATAGGAATTAAAACCTTTTATTGGTGATAATTCATTAATATCAGCACCAACAATTTTTGAATTTTTTGCTGCAATTCTAATAATATTTAATGTTTCATCCCATAATAATCCACCTGGTTCTGGGGTTCCAGTTGCAGGCATGATACTTGAGTCTAGTCCATCAACATCAAACGTAAGATAAACTGTTTTATTCTTTATTAATTTCTTAAATTTATTTAAATTCCATTTACTTTTATCTTTTGCCCAAAAAATATTAATTCTTGATGAGTTTTTCTTTAAAAAAGGAATTTCACTTTCAGATATATTTCTTATACCAAAAGAGATTAAAGAGACATTTGGAAAATCTAAACATCTTTTTATTGCTGAGGCATGAGAAAATTTCTCTCCATTATAACTCTCTCTTAAATCTGCGTGAGCATCAAAGTGTAGAAGACAAATATCTTTATATTTTTTTACAAAAGGGGCAATACATCCAGGTGTAATTGAGTGTTCACCTCCAAAGGTCATTGGAAAAAGTTTTTTATCTAAAATTTCCTTATTAATTTTAGACATTTTAGAGAGTGCTTTTTTGATATCTTTATCTATTTTAAAAGGTTTTAAAGTTTTAATGCCTATTTTTTTATACGGTTCACAATTCAATTCTTCATCATATAGTTCTACTTGATGAGAAGCTTTGATAATTTCTTTTGGTCCATTTTTGGTTCCCCCACCATAACTAACTGTTTTTTCTAAACCAAAAGGAACTATTACAACTTTTTCTTTAAAATTGACTCTATTATCAATTCCTAGAAACCCATTTTTATTTGAAAGATATTTCAATTTTTACTCAAAAATTTTTGTGAAGTTTTTTCTAGCTCGATTTTTCCACTCACCTTTATGATAAGCATCACTTGCAATTAAGGGTAATACACTTGTTGCTTCTGCAAATACCATTTGTTCTTTTGTAATATCAACTTTGCCCCATGAGCTAGCCTCTTTCAGAGTGGAACTACTGCAAGCACCATCTCTTGAATCAGCTACAGTAATTTGCACAGCATATTTGTGCATATCAACTTCTTTACCTAATAATTCAGCACAAATCACTGTGTCTTGTATAAAATTTTTTGGCACACCTCCACCAATCATAAAAAGGCCTGACCCCTTAGATTTAATTTTAATTTCTGTGAGTTCTCTAAATTCTCTAACAGAATCTATAGTCATATGTTTTTTTGGATTTTTTTCTTGATGAATTACTAATCCAAAACCAGCACTTGAGTCTGTAAATGCTGGACAAAAAATTGGTACATTATTATCAAAAGCTGTTTCAATTAAAGAATCTTTCTTTTTTGAATTTTTCTTTAAATATTTGCCCATCTCATAAATAAATTCTCTAGATGTATAACTTCTTGGTTCTAAAGTATCAGCAATATCACAAATAATTTTATCACACATTTGAAGCTCTTCTTCATCGATGTAAGTGTCATAAATTCTATCTATGTAATTATTTCTAAGTTCAGTATCATCTTGAAATTGTGAACCTTGATAATGTTTAAATCCAAGTGCTTCAAAAAAATCCATATCTACTATTGAAGCGCCAGTTGCAACAATTGCATCAACCATATTATATTTTACTAAATCTTTATAAATATTCATGCATCCAGCAGCTGATGTTGAACCTGCTAGTGTTAAAAATATTGTACATTCCTTATCTTTCAACATGTCGTTATATATGTTTGCCGCATTAGCTGTTTCTCTTGATACAAAAGACATTTTCTCCATTGAAGAAATTATTTTTCGAGAGTCGAACGAAGTGATATCAATATGTTCAACAGGATTTTTTAAGAAGTCTTTTTTACTATTATGACCTGGGTTTTTATGATCTGACATTAAGCAACCAAAGTAGCTTTGTTAATGTCTTTGTCATACATTGTCATGATTGGTTTATCTTCTACTTCAAAGATTTCATCTGAATAATAGCCATTAAATTGGGTTCTAAATGTTAAACCATAAGCACCTAATTGGCCAAGCTCAATATAATCATTTTCCTTAATATTATTAGGAAGAAGAAAAGGACCTTTCATATAATCCATACTATCGCATGTGGGCCCAAAAAAATCAAAAGCAGTCAGTTTTTTTGATATTATTTTATTTGAATTATCTTTTATCATTTTAGATGGAAAAACTATATTTGGTGTTCCTGCATCAAACAGAGTTCCATAAGTACCATCATTTATATAAAGTTTTTGTTTTTTTCTTAAATTAACTCTTACAATTGTGGAGCCACTTTCTGCAACCAAGGCTCTTCCTGGTTCACAAATAATTTCAGGCAACTTTTCAAGTTTTAAGTTATCTAATCCTTTTTTAATTTCATTAAAATAACTATCCATAGATTGAGGCACTAAGTCAGGATAAATTGTTGGGAACCCTCCACCTACATTAATGTAATCAGGTAAAATTTTTGTTTTTTTAATTATATTTCCAATTTCATTAATTCCTTTTGAGTACGAAATTGGATGCATGCATTGTGACCCAACATGAAAGCTCAGTCCAATTTTTTTTGCATGTTGTTTTACTAATCTTAATAATCCTGCAGCCTCAGAGTTCAATGCACCAAATTTCTTTGATAAATCAATTTCAGCATGTTCGTTAGAAACTGCAACTCTTACAAACAATTCTAAATCTTTTGCATTATTTGTGCTTTCAATTATTTTTATTAACTCATCCTTCGTATCCAATGAGAATGTTTTAACTCCATAATTAAAATAAGCTTCTTTAATACTCTCTCTGCTTTTAACCGTATGCATGTATGAACATTTTGCTGTTTGGCTAAAATTTCTAATATTTTTAATTTCTTCTATAGAAGCGACATCAAATTGTTCAACGCCACTATCTATAATTGTTTGGATTACTGCAGGGTGTGGATTTGTCTTCACAGCATATAAAATTTTGCCAGGGAAATTTTTGTTGAAATATTTTACTGCAGAACGAATAGAATTCTTTCTTATACAGTATATCGGTTTTTCAGGTTTCAGCTGATTTATTATTTGTTCAACTGATTTAAATTTTTGCATTTAAAATGCCTCCAAAAAAAATTTAATAAAAAAAAGCTTTTTATTGCTAAAAAACTTTAAAATTTCCTCCTATTAAGGCTATAGATTAACAATGTAAAGCAAATAATAGGCATTGAATTATCTGAGCTAATAACCATATTAGATCTATGAAAGAACAAGTAGTCCTTAAAAATATCAACGATTTTGAGAATAAATCTCTACTTATAGTTGATGATGATAATCCGTTCAGAGAAAGACTTGCTAGAGCAATGGAAAAAAAGGGTTTTGAAGTTACTCAAGCAGAAAGTGTACAAAAAGGGGTAGACTCTGTTAAAGCAAAAAAACCGGGTTTTGCTGTAGTAGATTTAAGACTAGGGGATGGCAATGGACTAGAAGTTGTAAAAGAAATTCAAAATTCAAATAATGAAAGCAGAATAATTATGCTGACAGGTTATGGAAACATTCCAACAGCAGTAGCAGCCATCAAAGAGGGTGCCATTGATTATCTTGCTAAGCCAGCTGATGCAGAAGATGTTGAAAAGGCATTACTTGCAGATCCTGCAAAAAAAGCTGCTCCTCCAGAAAATCCAATGTCTGCAGATAGAGTGAAATGGGAACATATACATAGAGTATTTGAATTATGTAATAGAAATGTTTCTGAGACTGCAAGAAGATTGAAAATGCATAGAAGAACTCTGCAAAGAATTCTCTCTAAAAGATCGCCTAGATAAAACTTCTAATTTTTATAATTTGTTTTGTTACTAAAGCTAAAAGTACTACTTTAAAAATTTCTGCAAGTAGAAATGGTTTGGCTCCTAATGCTATAATTGGTTTGTCCCATCCAATAAGAGTTCCCAACCATAATAATCCCAATATATAGATTGTTGAAGTAGCTACTGTAAGCTTAACTAAAACCATCAAAAAATTATCTTTACTATTTATTTTTGAAGCTAAATATCCTGCAGTTAAAAAACCTATTAAATATCCCATAGTTGGACCTGTAAAATAAACTAATCCAACACCTTTTTCTGGGGAATTTGAAAAAACAGGCAAACCTAAAATCCCTTCAAACAAATATAAACCTATACTTGCAAGTCCAATTTTGTATCCAAGACTAACACCTAAAAATAAAACTACAAATGTTTGCATAGTCATTGGAACGGGATAAAAAGGTATTTTAATTTTAGCTGAAATTGTCAGNGCTATAGATCCAAGTATTATTGCTAACACAGTTTTTATTAATTTAGTTTGAGATATGTTTTTGGTTAACTCCATAAAAAGAATGATACTATCAAACTTTAAAATAATCTAGACATAATTAACGATCAAAAAAAAGTAAATTTTTTTATATACAGATTTTAATACGCCTGTAATATTTAATGATATTTTAATGGATAAAATTCAAAAAACAGATCATTTTTACCTTATTGATGGCTCAGGTTATATTTTTAGAGCTTATTATGCACTACCACCATTAACTAGAAAAAGTGATGGATTGCCAACAGGAGCTGTAAGTGGATTTTGTAGTATGCTTTTTAAATTACTTGAAGATTCAAAATCTGATCAAAATTTACAAAAACCAACTCATTTTGCAGTAATTTTCGACTCTGCAAGAAAGACATTTAGAAATGATATTTATAGCGATTATAAAGCCAATCGTTCAGAAGCTCCTGATGATTTGGCGCCTCAATTTGAGTATATCAGAAAATCAGTATTAGCTTTTAATTTACCCTCAGTAGATTTACCCAACTATGAAGCAGATGATTTAATTGCAACATACGTTGAAAAAATACTCAAGAAAGGTGCTAAAGTTACTATCGTTTCATCAGATAAAGATTTGATGCAATTATATAAAAAAGGGGTTCGTATTTTTGACCCTATGAAAAATAAATTTATTTCAGAAGAAGATATCCAAACAAAATTTGGAGTGGATGCTTCAAAAGTAATAGACGTACAATCTCTTGCTGGTGATAGTAGTGATAACGTTCCAGGTGTACCAGGNATTGGTGTTAAAACGGCNGCAGAATTAATCAATAAGTATGGAACTTTAGAAAAACTTTTAAAATCAGCTGGTGANATAAAACAAAACAAAAGAAGAGAAACTTTGATTGAAAATAAAGACAAAGCATTAATTAGCAAACAACTTGTAACTTTAATGAAAGATGCTCCAATTGATAGAGAGTTAGATGAATTTAAGTTAAAAGAAATAGACAAAGATAAGCTCTATGCATTTTTAAGAGAGATGGAGNTTAACCGACTTTTAAGTTCAGTCATTTCTGCATATGGTGAACCTAAATTATCAGGTACACCCAATGAGTCAAAATCACCAGAGAAGCAGCAGACAATTAATAACAAAAATTATCATTTAATAAAAAATTCTGACGAAATTGATGAATGGATAAAAGAAGCTGAAGAAGCAGGAGAGGTTGCGGTAGATACTGAAACAAATTCTTTAGATCCTCATCAAGCAGATTTAGTAGGTGTTTCTTTATGTTCTAAGATTGGTAAAGCTTGTTATATTCCAATTGGACATAAATCATCAAAATGTATTGATAAAAAAATTGTCATAAAAAAACTAAAACCTTTATTAGAAGACCCTAGTGTTAAAAAGATTGGTCAAAATATTAAGTTTGATTTTATAGTTTTATATAAACAGGGAATAACAATTTCATCAATGGAAGATACAATGCTTATGTCATATGTATTGGATGCTGGAAAAAATAGACACAACATGGATACACTATCTGAAATTCATTTAGGCCACAAAACAATTTCTTTTAAAGAGATTGTTGGAACTGGAAAAAAAGAGATAAATTTTAGTGATGTAGAGATTGATAAAGCCAAAGATTATGCTGCTGAAGATGCCGATATAACTTTTAGATTATACAAAAAACTTATTAAAAATTTGAAGTCAGAAAAAATGGTTAATATTTATGAAATATTTGAAAAACCATTAATAAAAATTCTTGCTTTTATGGAAATGGAAGGAATTGAAGTAGATAGTAAATTTCTAAAATCACTTTCTTTGAAATTTGAAAAAAAAATTAAAAACTTAGAAAAAAAAGTTTTTAAAATTTCCAAAAAGGAATTTAACATTGCTTCGCCAAAGCAATTAGGAGAAATAATCTATAATGATCTTAAAATTGCAGGTTTAAAAAAAACTAAAAAGGGAAGTTTTGCAACAAGTGCAAGTGTTTTAGAGGATTTAGCTTTTAAAGGGCATGAATTTCCACAACTAATTTTAGATTGGAGACAAGTATCAAAGTTAAAAAATACTTACTCAGACTCCCTTCCAGAACATATTAATCCTACAACGAAAAGAGTACACACTTCTTTTTTATTAGCAGCAACTACAACTGGTAGATTAGCATCCAGTGATCCAAATTTGCAAAATATTCCAATAAAGTCTGAAGATGGAAAAGATATTAGAAAAGCTTTTGCTGCTAAAAAAGATCATTTATTAATTTCAGCAGATTACAATCAAATTGAAATGAGAATTTTAGCAGATCTTGCAGATGTTAAAGAGCTCAAAAAAGCATTTAAAAATAATGAAGACATCCACTCTTTAACAGCAAGTCAGATTTTTAATATTGATATTAAAAAAGTAAATCAAGATCATCGAAGAAAAGCTAAAGCTATTAATTTTGGAATTATTTATGGAATTTCACAGTATGGTTTAGCCAAGCAAATTAATGTTTCAAATTATGAGGCAGAAGAATTTTTAAATGCTTACTTTGCTAAATTCCCAGAGATAAAAGTATACATGGACAATACAATTAAGTTTTGTAGAAAAAGTGGCTATGTAAATAATATTTTTGGTAGGCGTTCTCACTTTAATGGAATTAATGATAAAAATTTTAATGTCAGAAATTTTCAAGAAAGGGCTGCAATTAATGCTCCTATACAAGGATCAGCATCAGAAATTATGCGCTTAGCAATGATTAGATTGGATAAAAAATTATTAGAACAAAAAAATATTAAATCTAAAATGCTTTTACAAATTCATGACGAGTTAATATTTGAAGTACCAAAAAAAGATGAAAAAATAATGATTAAATTAATCAAAGAAGAAATGACCAGTGTTGCTCAAAGCGATTATCATTCATTTTCAACTCCACTTACTGTTGATGTTAATGTTGGAGATAATTGGGGAATGCTTCATTAATTTAATTAGATTGCCCAATTTAGAACAATTTAGTATTTTTATATAAGGAATGCACAAACAAACTATAGCTTTAATAGATGATGATAGAAATATTCTAACTAGTTTAAGTATAGCTTTAGAAAAAGAAGGCTTTAAAGTTCAAACTTATATTGACGGTGAGAGCGCATTAATTGGACTTACTAGAATGCCTCCTGATTTAGCAGTGGTTGATATAAAGATGCCTAAAATGGATGGAGA
>JGI20157J14317_10002266_pt1 | contig 16672 bp, 15 predicted proteins | sample COG_07_FD_14317 | JGI IMG/M metagenome (IMG submission 14317)
AACCAACTGGCCTTATAACGTAATCATGCTCCTCTAGTAAATTTCCATTTGAGTCATAAACTTGCCATGCAATTTGAACTAATCTTGGCCAGTTATCTAGTTGATGAACTGGAGCCTTCCAGTTTTTTGGCAAACCAGTAGTTTCTGTATCAAAAAATAATATTTTCATCTTATAAATGTATTAAATTTTAGGCATATCTTCTTCTTTTAGTTCTGATATTTCTAAACCTATTAATTAGACTGTGTCTTAATTATTTTGTTTAGTTGTGCTATTTCTGTCCTTTTCAAACTAATTAACTTATCATTAGGTTTACCATTTACTTTCTGCAACTCCTGATTTATTTCTTTCATTAGTTTTCTTTTAGATTTATGTAATTCATGTAATTTGTCTACAACAATTACTTTCTCAGGAGCAATTTGTCTTACAGCATTCTTCAGCTTGTAATAAGCAGTCCTTACTAAAGATATTTTACTATCCTTTTTATGAATATTGTTCCACAACAATAGTGGGTGGTTTTCTATAAAAGTTGAAACTCTACCCCTATAGTCTCCTATTGATACAGCATCACATTCCCTCAACTTTGAGGAGATATTGAAGATATCTGTGACCTTAGTTCTTGACTTACTTTAACCCCCTCTTATACAAATTAAAAACCTCTTGTTTTTTAAAAAATTGTTCTTCCCTATCGTTAAGCTCAGCAATTAGAGTTTTGTAACGCTTTTTACTTTGTGTATATTCTTCTTTGGTAAGGTCGCCATCAATATATAAATCTTGAATTTTCAATAACTTATTTTCTAGGTTTTTTAGTTTCTCGTAATGTTTTGGACCCATTCCGTTTTGCTTACCCATTTTTTCAAATTCCCCTTTGATGATCTCTACCAAAAGGGTATATGAGTTATCATCTAAACTAATAGAGCTGAGAAAATGATTGAACCAAGCATGGGCGTCCTCTTTTTTTATTCGCACATCGCAAGGAGAAAAACAATGGTAGTAAGCATATTTTTTATGTCTTCCTGTTGAAATACTCGCTGATAGGGGTTTGTTACATTTAGGGCATGACATAAATCCCCTTAAAGGAAAATTTGGATTTATTAGTCAACTCGGCAGAATAATTTTTGTCATTAAATTCACCCAACAAAAAAGTTTGATTCGCAGGAATAGTGAGACCTGATTTGAACGTTGAACAAGAATTCAGAGTTGAAAAAAATATAAATACTAGAACTAATTTTTTCATTACATTTCTTTGAAACGGCTCCGTTCTAAAAGCTGCAATTGTTAATGGTTAACTGTTTTAAGCGACTCAACAAACTCAAGATACTCCTTTTTTCTTTGGCTCTCAAAGCCTTTACGATTGGTAGTGATTTGTTTTTTGATTTTAATCTGAGAAGCATTCAAAACAGATTCCTCAATAGAGTCAATAGAAAATAAATACAACTCCATAATAATGGGCAAGGCCGAGAAGGCTCTTTCTGTTGCCAAATATTGTTTATTTTTTTTAAAACCCTCTGGATCTAAGAGTTCGAGAAACCCTTCTTCAACTAAAAATTTTAATCGATTAGTCAGGATATTAGTCGCTATTTTTTCTTTAGAATTTAAAAACTCTTTGAACTTAGATTTTTTGTGCAAAATAACGTCTCTTAATATCAAAAGAGACCATTTATCTCCCAAAAGATTAATGGAATATGCAATCGCACATGTATGTTCTACTGTTTTCATAATTATGCCAAAGGTACTCTAAAATACTTTTAATTATTAAAAAAAAATTATTGTTTTTTTTTGATAAAAGCTCCAGAATTAGACTAATTTTTAGTAATTACATAAAATTAATAAATATAATTTAACAAAAAATAACAATAATACAACTCATATTTTTCTTAAAAATTGTCCATTTTTCGCATTTCAGTCCATCAAAACAACCAATTAAAGACCTCTAAGGTTCTGCCTCGAGGATAGTTTGTTTCAAGATTTTTTTTTAGTTTTTAAAAAGATTAATGGGGTAGTTTATCCTTAACAAGTCCGTATAAAAACGTCCCAAAAATGGACGCTAAGATTACCACTAAAATAGGGGTAAATCCAGCACCAAACAATGTAAACATTGGTCCTGGGCAAGCTCCTGCTAAGGCCCATCCCAATCCAAAAATGAGACCGCCAAAAAGGTAACGGCTCACACTTTTATTTTTGGGAGTAAACACAATTGAATCTCCATAAAAAGAGGTTATTTTAAACCGTTTAATAGTTTGTATAATCAGAACTCCCATACCTACGGCAGTACCAATGATGCCATACATATGAAAGGATTCAAAACGAAACATTTCATAGATTCGAAACCATGAGGCGGCTTCTGATTTAAACAGTGTAATTCCAAAAAGAATGCCAATAAAAAGATAAATAAGTGTTCTCATAACTACTAAAAAATTAAGGGAAAAATAAAATGAACCATTGTAAGACCTCCAATAAAAAACCCTACAACTGCAACTAACGATGGCCATTGAAGGTTGCTTAACCCCGAAATAGCATGTCCAGAAGTGCAGCCTCCTGCATAACGTGAACCAAATCCAATGAATAAACCTCCAATGCTCAAAATAGCTAAGCCTTTCAAGTCTGAAAATACTGCACTATCAAAAAGTTCATTTGGGAGGTAGCTCGTACCCGCACTTTTAAATCCAAGTGAGTTCAGCTGTTCTATAGTTTCTGGATGGATGGCAACCGCCAAGTCAGTTGATAGAAACTCAGAGCCAATATAACCTCCAATAATGGCCCCCAAGACAACAATTAAATTCCATTGTTGAGACTTCCAATCAAATTTGAAGAAATCGGAACGCTTATCAGCACCACAAAGGGTACAAAAGGTTCTTAAGTTAGAAGACATCCCAAAATTTTTTCCAACCATGAGGAGTAAAAACATAACCAGGGCTATCAATAAGCCGGAAACAGACCAATGCCAGGTCTCAAAAATTGCATTCATATGAATTGTATTATTTTTATAATCGACCTGGGACTGCAAGGTATTATATATTTTTGTTTTGTTCTATTTTTTTTGTCATAAAACCAACCCTTTTTTTAAGAACTATTTTTAAAGATCGTAGTTTCAATTAACTTTAATTACCTTTGCTACGATGAGTATATTAGTACAAATTGCCATAAAACCAGCCCAACAAAAAGACACCGATTTTATATTAAAATCAAGTCTTTTTAAGGCCAAACTTCAGAGTGCAGAGATCAGTGATTGGCGCATTCGAAAACGATCTATCGACGCCCGAAATGCATCGATTAAACTCAACTTACAAATTGAATTTTGGTTGCTTGGTGAAACACGAACACAACCTCATTCCTTTGTACCACAAGACGTACATTCAAAACCAGAAATTGCTATCATAGGCGCAGGACCCGCAGGACTGTATGCTGGGTTGCGTGCCATTGAAGCGGGCTTGAAACCCATTGTATTTGAACGTGGAAAAGATGTGCGTGCTAGACGTCGCGATTTAGCAGCCATCAATAAAGAACAAACCGTGAATCCAGAATCCAATTATTGTTTTGGTGAAGGCGGAGCAGGAACCTACTCTGATGGAAAATTATATACACGCTCCAAAAAACGTGGAAATGTTTTAAAAGCTCTCGAATGGTTTGTCCATTTTGGAGCCTCTGAAGATATTCTGGTCGAAGCCCATCCACATATAGGAACCAATAAATTACCCGCCATTATTACGGCCATGCGCGAAGCAATTATTGAAGCAGGGGGGGAGGTGCATTTTAATGCCAAGCTGACCGATATTCAAATTAAAGACAATGCCATCAATGCTCTGAAAATTAACGACGAATCATGGAAACCCTTTGAGAATGTTGTCTTAGCAACAGGACATTCAGCCAGAGATATATTTTACTTGCTCCATAAAAGAGGGGTTCATTTAAAATCCAAAGCATTCGCGTTGGGAGTGCGAGTAGAGCACCCTCAAAACCTCATAGATAAAATTCAATACCACGAAGCTGATGAAAATCCGTATTTGCCACCCGCATCTTACAGCTTAGTAGAACAAATTGATGGGATGGGAGTTTACTCCTTTTGTATGTGTCCGGGTGGGATTATTGCCCCCTGTGCCACATCTCAAGAAGAAGTAGTGACCAATGGATGGAGTCCAAGCAAACGAAATAACCCCTATGCAAACTCCGGAATTGTAGTGAGTTTAGAACCTAAAGATTTGCCAAACTATTCATCGGACGATCCTTTTGTATGTCTTGATTTTCAGAAAAAAGTAGAACGCAATTGTTGGGAAGTTGCTGGTAAAACACAGCAAGTGCCCGCCCAACGTATGATTGATTTTATGGAAGGGAAGAAATCTAAAGACTTCCCAAAAACATCCTACCAACCGGGCATTGTTTCAGTTGACTTAAATACAGTCTTGCCTCCAATGATTTCTAAACGTTTGCGAAAAGCATTTTCTGTATATGGAAAAAAAATGAAGGGCTATTACACCAATGAAGCTGTATTGCATGCCCCAGAAAGTCGGACATCCTCTCCTATATCCATCCCTCGAAATTCAGAAACCTTAGAGCACGTGCACGTCAAAGGATTGTACCCTTGTGGCGAAGGCGCAGGCTATGCGGGGGGTATTATTTCTGCTGCCATCGATGGGATTAATTGTGTGGATGCCATTCACAAGAAACGCAACATAGCTTAATCTTTTTATTTCAAATCCAGAAAAATGGACGCCTTTAAGTCGTTGATTTTAAACTAACTGATGCTCATGTTAGTTTTTTTTTGTAAATTTAGATTCCTTTCTACGCTTAACCAATTTAAAATTAAACTGAATGATTTCAAAATTTAATACATTTATTTATAATTCGATATTATCTGAAGCTGTAAAAAACAAAGTTGAACGGGTGATTCTTATTGTTTCGATCATCAGTTTTTTAGCCCACCTTATTACTATTTATTTGGTAAATAATCAGTTGATCACTATTCCTGAAGGTCTCAATTTATTTGAATCTCCAATTGCAGCGATTTACACCCCCTTTTCATTTATTTTAATTTACGAAGTATATCTGTTGATTTTTTATTTACCGCGGTCCATCACCACCTATATCGGAAAGCAATATGAAATTATTACACTGATTGTTATCCGACGTATTTTTAAAGATTTAGCTAATTTAGAACTTAATTCAGATTGGTTCGATATTAAAAACGATCTTAATTTTACTTATGATATTATCACTGCATTACTGTTGTTTTTTATGATTTATTTATTCTCTTTAGAACGCCAAAAACTTCAGACCCCTAACAACTCTAAATCCTTAGAACCACTTCAAATAGAACAATTTATAGCCATCAAAAAGTCTATGGCCTCGATTTTAGTACCCATCTTTATTGGGATTGGACTCCTTACTTTTGGAACCTGGATTTTTCAACACACCCCTGAAAATTTATCTTTAGCTTTGAAAGACATCAACAGTGTTTTCTTTGACGAGTTCTTTGCAATCTTAATTATTGTTGATGTATTCCTATTACTCTTTTCATTTTTCTATACCGATCAATTTCATAAAGTGATAAGAAATTCAGGATTCATCATTTCAACCATCCTCATTCGCTTATCTTTTTCGGTAGATGGATTGCTTAATAACTGTTTAATAATTAGTTCTATTGGCTTTGGACTCCTCATTTTATGGATTCACAACCGCTTTGAAAATAACATCAAACCTTCATAAATAAAAAAGCCCAAACTTATGTTTGGGCTTTTTTCTGAATTCAATTTATTAGTGTTTCAGTTTTTTCTTTTTTTTCTTCTTTTTCTTTTGGGTTTGTTGTTTCCAAAGGGTGTATTGCGCATCATTTAAGATTGCCTTGATAGACTTGTTAAAAGCAATTTTGTCGTCAAGCATCTTGTTTTGCATCTCAAAATGCTGTTCTTTACTCGGCTTTCCTTCTGGACGGTTCGCTCTTTGTGCTCTCTTTTTAACAGTGGTTTCTAAAATCAATTCATAGATTTCCGCTTGTTGATTTTCCGATAAATCTAACTGTAAAGTCATCTTTTTTGACATTAAAGTAGCGATATTTTCTGCAGACATATTTGCCATTTTATCCATCGGAGGAGACATATCATGTCCTCTTTTTGAGGGTTGAGCAAAGCTCATCATTCCAATAAAGATAAAGGCAACTAAAATAAATGGTTTCATAGTGTTCAGTTTTTTTGTTTGATTAAAAATAGAGTTATATTATTTAGGGTCTAAAATTAAATTAATCCGTTCTACAGCATCTCGAAGGTGAATCTTATTCATACTATTCGATGTTTTTGAAATACTGGAGTTAATAAGGTTTCTCAAAGTTTTTAATTCTGCTCTTACAATCGCACGAATATCAGATTGACTTGTATTAACTGCTGTCGATTTTACATAATCACTTCCTTCTCTTTTACTTTGGTTTTCTGCAGTCATCAAATACGCCAATCGGTCGATATGAGCCCTTTGCAAATTTCGCCTGTAAGTATCAATTTTACGTCCAGAGTACAACTCACTCCAAATGCCTGTTCTCAAATCTCGAGTCATACTTCGTAGAGAATACGCCTCATAGCCATTCATAGTTTCATTTTCGATCATACGCGCCATTTTCCCTAAGCTCAAAATTGTTTTCAAACTACGTTCTTGCAGTCTTCGGATCCGCTCCACAGAACCTGAATATTCGATACGCTCAAAAATTGCAGGATCTAAAAGCCATTGCGGTGTTTTAAATACTTGTGCGTTTATAAACTCTAAAGCATTTTTTTGATGTTTCTTATCTACATAAGTATATACCGCACCTTCCTGATCGGCTGTTTTGTAATGCTCGTAAACACCCCCTATATTATTGGCAACATGCCCCATATAACGACTAAATTGAGATAATAACTGTCCGTACATGTCATTCAAATCAGAATAATCTTTCCCAGATTCGGTAGTCCATTCGATAAGGTTTGGGACAATTCGTTTTAAGTTTTTGATCCCATACGTACTTGCTAAAATAGCATCATCTCCAAGATCTTCTGTTTGTGAACTTGGATCTACGACATCTCCCACTTGTTGATGCCCAAAACGGTACATTGGATCGCCAGCATGCTCCAAAATCCAACTGTTAAGAATTTCTTTTTCTGCTTCGGCAGTCGTATTTAGAATGGGTTTATAGCCCCAAGCAATGGCATATTTATCATAGACACCAATATTTGGCATTAAGGCAACCCCTGTATCTTCAGGTTGAGCCACGTAATTAAAACGCGCATAGTCCATAATAGATGGAGCCGTTCCGTATTTTTGAGTGAAGGCTGCATCACGTAAATCTTCGACTTTATAAGCAGAACTGCTTCCCATATTATGAGGCAACCCTAAGGTATGTCCTACTTCGTGAGCCGATACAAATCGGATCAAACGCCCCATAACTTCCTCTTTAAATTCTGGCATGCGTGCCTCGGGATTGATGGCAGCGGTTTGCACAAAAAACCAGCGTCTTAATAAAGTCATCACGTTGTGGTACCAATTGATATCACTTTCTAAAATTTCTCCCGTTCGAGGGTCACTTACATGAGGCCCATTCGCATTCGGAATTGGAGAAGCGAGGTATCGAACCACTGAATAACGCACATCTTCAGGACTCCATTCAGGATCTTCTTCTGGGGTTGGTGGGTCGGCTGCAATAATAGCATTTTTAAAACCAGCGGCTTCAAAAGCGACTTGCCAATCTTCGATTCCTTGTTTGATATATTTACGCCATTTTTCAGGAGTCGCACGATCTACATAATATACAATTTGCTTTTTAGGTTCTACAAGTTCACCTGCTTTAAATTTCTCTATATCTTCCTCTTTGACTTCCAGTCTCCAACGGTCCAAAAATGTCACTTCTTTACTGCGGTGATCCTCCAAGCCATAATCCACCTGACCCCTTGCAAACCAACCAACACGCTCATCAAAATAGCGACGTTTCATAGGGTTTTTGGGTAATAAAATCATAGAATTGTTAATCTCTATAGAAATTGTTCCTGTACTTGAGTTTGATGGTGCTTCTGAAGCTGCATAGGTTTTTACGTGACGAGCTTCAATATTTTCAGGATAACTTTTGACACTTTCAATAAACGATTTTTCGCTCTCCAGACGAGATACTTTATAGCGTTTTCTAGATCGAGATGGCAGTCCCAATGCTTTGACATCTTTGTTAAATAAATCCGTCACTTCTATCACCGTAGCGGTAGAGTCGGCACTAAACGCTTTTATGGGAAAGGTATATAAAACAGGTTCAAAATTAGAATTTACAACGGCCTCATGGACAGGTAAGGAGTCGGCTGCAAATACCTCATAAGAAACGACTCTTAAAACAACCTTTTTGTCTTTCTTTTGCCATCTTAGGACTTGTGTGTTTTGTTTTCCACCTCCGAATCCAAGACCCGAAGCAGTTTTGGCAATTCGAGTCACCATCAACATTTCTTTATTAAAAAGGCTGTCCGGGATTTCATAAAAAAAGCTGTCGTCAATTTTATGGACTGTAAAAAGCCCTTCGTCTGATTTTGCATCCTTGGTAATCACCTTTTCATAGGGTTGAATGTCACCCTTTTTAGGTTTTGGATCTGGTTTTTTAGCCACTTGAGCAGCTTTAGCGGCCTTCTTTTTTGAGGTTAATTTTATACTGATACAAGACTCAAAAGATACGAGTGCAACTAACAAAAGAGATAATGAAAAGAACTTTTTCATAGATTTGATATTTTAGTTTGTGAAATAAAGAGTGAATATAGAATAATTCTTTCACTAAAAAAACAAATACTACTTTATAACCTATAAATAGCTTAGCCTAAAAAGTCAACAACCAAGACGTCATCAGTCTTATAAACTTTTGCAAGCTCTTTTGAAGTCAGTCCTTTGATGCCCTTGTCCCAGCCTTTATTACTCAGTCCAGACTGTATTTTTAAGTCAGATAATTGAATTCCAGAATTTGACTTTAAGATTTCAAAAATTGTTTTTTCGTTATCACTCAACTCCACCGCTTTTTTTTCTGGTTTCATTTGCGGGAAAAACAATACCTCTTGAATCGATGCATTATTGGTAAGAAACATAATTAAACGGTCCATTCCAATCCCCATCCCCGATGTAGGAGGCATACCATATTCAAGTGCTCTTAAAAAATCTTCATCAATAAATTCTGTTGCTTCATCATCTCCTTTTTGAGCCAATTTTAATTGGTGTTCAAAACGTTCGCGTTGGTCTAGAGGGTCATTTAACTCTGAGTAAGCATTCGCAATTTCTTTCCCACAAACCATTAATTCAAAACGTTCTGTAAGTTCAGGATTATCGCGATGTTCTTTACATAAAGGACTCATCTCTTTTGGGTAGTCTGTGATATAAGTTGGTTGAATGTAATTTCCTTCACATTTTTCTCCAAAAATCTCATCAATTAGTTTGCCTTTACCCATCGTAGAATCCACTTCAACCCCCAAGTCTTTTGCAGCCTTGCGAATCTCGTCCTCCGTTTTTCCTGTAATGTCAAACCCTGTAAATTCTTTTATAGAATCTGCCATTGTAACTCGGGCATAAGGGGCTTTAAAATCTATTTCATGCGCTCCAAAAGTTGCTTTTGTAGATCCATTTACGGCAATGGCACAATGCTCAAGCAACTGCTCACAAAATTCCATCATCCAATTATAATCTTTGTAAGCGACATAAATTTCCATGGCGGTAAACTCTGGATTATGAGTGCGATCCATGCCTTCATTTCTGAAATTTTTAGAAAACTCATACACCCCATCAAACCCACCTACAATCAATCGTTTCAAATACAATTCATTGGCAATTCGCATATATAATGGAATGTCCAAACTGTTGTGGTGTGTGATGAATGGACGCGCCGCAGCACCTCCTGGAATTGGTTGTAATACAGGTGTTTCTACTTCAAAATATCCAGCTTCGTTAAAGAAACCACGCATCGCATTGAATAATTTTGTGCGTTTTACAAACACTTCTTTGACATGTGGATTGACCACCAAATCGGCATACCGCTGACGGTAACGCATTTCGGGGTCGTTAAACTCATCGTAGGTATTGCCTTCCGCATCTGTTTTTGGAAGCGGTAAGGGTTTTAATGCTTTAGATAACAATGTAAAGTGTTTTACTAAAACTGTTTTTTCGCCGACTTGAGTCGTAAAAAGTTCGCCTTCAATTCCAATAAAATCACCCAAATCGAGTAATTTTTTAAAAACATCATTGTAAAGACTTTTATCTTCATCAGGACAAACTTCATCTCTGTTAATGTAAATTTGTACACGACCCTCACTGTCCTGAAGTTCCGCAAATGCTGCTTTTCCTTGTATTTTTTTTCGCATTAATCGACCTGCCAAAACCACCTTGTCACCTTCTTTAAATTCAGACTTTACCTTAGCACTGCTGTGAGTGACAGGGAATAAATCAGCGGGATAAGGATTGATCCCTAACGCACGTAATTTTGATAGTTTTTCTCGACGGACAATTTCTTGTTCTGAAAGCTGCGACATAATACTTTGATAAAATTTAAAGACACAAAGATAACGACTATTGCTTAGCATTTCAATTAAAGATCAATAAATCCTTTATTACATTTGTAACGTTCTTTTGAAAGTTTCGTCTTATAATTAGAACTTTATTTAATTATCTTTTTTTATGAGTATTTGGCGTGTATTAGTTTCTATTTTATTCCCTCCCATTGCGGTTTTTGACAAAGGGTGTGGGTCGATTATTATCGTTTTTTTATTAACCCTTTGTGGATGGGTGCCTGGCGTGATTGCTGCACTGGTAATTTTAAACAATCCTAAGTCATAAATCTGTATATTTGCGGCTTATGAATAAAGGAGTCAATATACAGGATTTGGGGTTCAAAGATTACAAGGAAACTTGGGATTATCAAGAAACGTTATTTAAAGAAACCATTGATATCAAAATCAAAAACCGTCGCGAGTCTGCGGACTTAACCACACCAAACTATTTGTTGTTTGTCAGTCATCCGCATGTATATACTTTGGGGAAAAGCGGCGACATTTCCAACCTTTTGTTATCCGAATCTCAATTGGAATCCAAAGGGGCTACTTTTTATAAAATTAACCGTGGCGGGGACATTACCTATCATGGCCCTGGTCAAGTGGTCGGCTATCCCATTTTAGACCTTGAAAACTTTTTTACAGATATTCATAAGTTTCTCCGTTTTTTAGAAGACACCATTATTTTAACCTTGGAAGAGTACGGACTTAAAGCCGAGCGAAGCCCTGGCGAAACAGGTGTTTGGTTGGATGTTGGAACACCCTTTGCACGCAAAATATGTGCCATGGGAGTGCGCGCCAGCCGTTGGGTCACCATGCACGGGTTTGCTTTAAATGTCAATTCCGATTTAGGTTATTTTGACAACATCATCCCGTGTGGAATACGAGGAAAAGCAGTCACATCCCTACATGTCGAACTCGGTCAAGCCATGGTCGATGAAGCAGAGGTAAAGGCAAAACTCTTAAAACATTTCTTAAAACTTTTTGAGGCAACACAAGCCTAGTAGAGCTGATACAGAATTAGGCTGTTGGGATCACCCTTAGTGACAAACTCGAGAGGTGCGTCTGCGTCGGCATTTGCTAAATCAATAGCACTCGTTCCAAAAACAGGAATCCCTGGAAAGCGTTTGGACTGACTGTCAAACAACCAAATTTTTTGTGCTTGTAAGTCGGTAATTGAAATGTAAATTTTATCCCTTAAATAAAACAAATTAGGAGGGGAGTAGCTCCCATATTCCAAATCGATTACATTGGATTTTATAGATAATTTATTATCGCTTCGGGTTACCAATGTTTTTGAAGAACTAGTAATATCATGATTCGGATCAAGCCTCAAAGTTTGACGGCTTACAGCTCCTTTTGTATTCACTTGAACCAAATCTCCTTTTGTGTTTGTAGTTGTAAACAGAGAATTATAAAGGTAAATAGCAGCTCCAGAAAAATCAATAGCTTCTTTGACCTTCACGCGAATAGATCCGCGCCGATCCAATATAAGGAGTCGATTACTTGTATTAAATACGATGTAATCCTTCCCACGCACTCGAAAATGTTTGGGCTGACTGCGGATTGAATTGTTGGACTTATATTTAAATCCTTTTACAGATTCCCCTTTAGAATCGTACATTAAAAGAGCTTCGTTTTGTGTGATCAAAAAACGATAGTTTCGTTGTTTGTCATAATCAAATACCGCTAAAGGTTGTGTGATTTCATCTTTAAACTCTAGTGGAAATCGCTCCACATTTTTTCCATTCCGATCAATTACATACAACCTGTTTGGCGTTGCAAATGCCAGTTGTAAACGACCATTTCTATACAAATCCACTTGCTCAACCTTTCCTAAAACAGCTCCCTTCAGTTTCTTTTTCCATAAGACAACTCCTTTATTTGAAATGAGGTATAAATTGTAATCTATATCTTGAACCAGAATATCTTTCTTTTTAGTTCTATGGTTGGTAACAAAAACGGGATCCATCAAAATAGTGTTTGAAAGCGTCAAACTAAACGTTTCGCTGATTTGTGTTTTTGATTGTTTTGATTTTGATTTTTGGAGAATACTATTAACGTGTACAATATGATCGTCTTTCACCAATTGTAAGCCAGAAAGTTTATAAGCACTCAGGTCTTTTTCATTTAAAGTTGTATCAAAAAGTTCTTTTAAAACAACCCCTAAAGTTTCAGTATTTAAATAAGTTTGAAAGGACGCTTCGTCGCTCAATTCACTTTGAATTGTTTCGTACGCATATGAACTTTCAAGTGTATTTTTATTCAGATAATTTGAAATCACAAGTTGCAACACTTTTTCAGAATTTGAAAACACTAAATAGTCTTCTATAATGATAAATTTTGTTGTGTTTGATGAAGTTATAAAAGGCCCAAAAGTATCTGTAAATAAGGAAGGCAATGTGAATTCGAACAGGGGTACCGATCTAAAACTACTCAACTCATTTTGGAAACTGCTTAAAGCTTCATAAGTTGCGTTGATATCGATGGATTTCAGTGCAACACCCTCACCTTCAGAAGTTTCAAACCGACCAACTTCTCGAGTCGTACTAAAAAAGGCTTTTGAAAACTCAGATGCTTTGGTAGTATAGCCAGCGGAATCGATATTGCGGGTGAGTTGTTCAAAGTCCGTATAATTAAAGGAATTAACCAAGCTGCTTTCGCTAGGGATAATCGATTGTAAACTTTGGGGTTGAGGTTCCATCGTTTCAAAAAGTTGAAACCATTTATTTTGAGATTTTTGATCTAAAACAGTTCCATTTATTGCAATACTTTCAGGGGTTATATTAAATCCAAAAAATAGAGATTGAGAATTTAATAAGGGAATTGACTTTAGTTCGGGAAACGTTTTACAATAGACTGAAAACGTATTTGTAGTTTGCTGTAACTTGGATAATTTTGAATATTCAGAAGTCGATTGCAACTTCAAAGACTCAAGAATTGCATCAGAAGTTGACGCCACCAAAATACTGTCTAGAGTCATGTGAGGTATTAAAAGTGTATCCGTTGAATTTAGATTTCTTTGATGCGTAATAAAGGTAAACTCTTGTGATGCGGCTTCTTTGTTTATACAGACCAAAAGCGGACTTAAACTTTTGAGGCTGTCAAGTGGACTCAGCACTTTTTTTAAAGAACTAAAAGCGCCTGTTTTAGAAATCAAACCATTGTTATCAATGGCACTTTGGAAACCTTCTAAGGAATTTATAGAGAGAACAATAGCTGCATTTTTTGGGACTAAATCCTCAATAGAACGCATTGATTTTGGCGTGTAATCACAACTAAAAACCGATAAAATAATCCCTAAAAAATATAAAAACTTATGCATTCGTTGTGCTCCTTGTATTTCACTCCAAACAAAGATAAGATTAATAATTCAAAACAAACTTATTCTTCCAAAAGTCTAAAAGAAAGTCGGTGGTATTTGGTCGTCCCATACTTGCGAATCGCCGCACGGTGTTCTTTTGTAGGATACCCCTTATTTTGTTTCCAGTTATACATCGGAAACTCTTCATGGATTTTATCCATATAGGCATCTCTATACGTTTTTGCCAATACCGAAGCAGCTGCAATATTTTGATATTTGCCATCCCCCTTAATCACCGTTTGATGAGGTATTTTTTTGAACGCCTTAAACCGATTGCCATCCACACTAATAAACGCCACTTTTTCTAATTTTGAAATCGCTTTATGCATTGCTAAAATAGAAGCGTTTAGAATATTGATACTGTCAATTTTTTTTGGGAAGATGTGAGCAACCCCAAATGAAACAGCTTGAGTTTCAATAATCGGCTTTAGCAAATTACGTTTTCTATGTGAAAGTTGTTTGGAATCGTTAAGAATTTCATTTGAAAAATCTAAGGGTAAAATCACAGCTGCCGCCGTAACAGGGCCTGCCAAACACCCACGACCTGCTTCGTCTGTACCACATTCAAATTCTAAATTTGAAACATTTAAGTCCAACATAATTTACTGCATAAAGTTAAATTGATTGTAAAAATCAGTCTTTATGCTGTAAAAAAACAAAATAGATTAGATATTTGCTATTTTTGTGCCAACAATAATTTGCCGTTAGAACCTTGTATATGTATAAACTCGTCTTAATTCTTTTTTGTTTGCACCTCGGAAATACTGCGTTCTCTCAAGAAAAATTGAATAAAAACAAGTCGAAAGAATTCCCTCAAAACTTTCAGCCCAACCGATCTGGGCGAGATTCTATATCCAATACTTCTTCAAAAAAGGTAGCTAAAAATGAAAAAGCAAATATTAAAGACTATCTAATTATTACCCGTCAAAACGACACCATTCAGTTAGATACAACNTTAACCATACATAAGGAGTATAAATTTAACTACCTCCGTAAAGATGATTTTGAACTCCTGCCTTTTAGTAATATGGGTCAGACCTACAACACTCTGTCAGAAAACTTCAAATCTAATTCGCTTCAACCCTTATTTGGAGCCAAAGCCAAACACTTCAATTACATGGATGTGGATGCAATTGATTATTACCATGTACCCACACCGCTCTCCGAGTTAATGTATAAGACTGGTTTTGAACAAGGACATGTGTTAGACGCATTATTTACCGTCAACACCTCCAAACAATTTAATTTTTCGATTGCCTATAAAGGCATGCGTTCTTTAGGAAAGTACGTGCATGTATTGTCGAGCACAGGTAATTTTAGATTTACAACAAACTATAAAACAAAAAACAACCGATACAATATTCGTACCCACATTGTCATGCAAGATATTTTTAATGAAGAAAATGGTGGGCTTTCAGACGAAGACCTCCTAAATTTTGAATCTGGCGCAGAAGAATATTTTGACCGACCCATATTTGACCCCATCTTTCAAGATGCAGAAAGCAGTTTAGAAGGCAGGCGATTTTATTTGAACCACTCTTATATATTAAAGGAGCGAGATTCTCTAAACTCTAATAAAATAGCCGTAGGCAATGTACTTTCATTAGAAGATAAATATTACCATTTCACTCAAGCAACCAGCAACACCTATTTTGGAGAAGCCTTTATTTCGTCTAAAATCTCCGACAAAGTAACCCTCGAATCCTTTTATGCAGAGCTCAATGCACACTATTCAAATAAAACCTTAGGTGCTTTTAAAGTAAACGCAGGCTATACAAACTACAATTATGGCTATAATGCCATTGCCATTCTTAATAATCAAAGAATTACCAACCGCCTTTTGGGTTCTGTAGTTTCATTTGAAGGAAACTATGAGAAAACCATCGGAAAATTTGCCTTAAAAGGAGCTGCTGGTCTAAACCTTACAGGAGATTTAAAAGGAAATTTTCTAAATGCCGAAGCATCTTACGTTATTAACAATGATATGGATGTGAACGCCAGTCTCAATTCAAACTCTAAAGCCCCCGATTTTAACTTTCAATTGTTTCAAAGTGACTATCTAAACTACAACTGGCAAAACAACTTTAAAAATCAAACATCAAAGCAATTAGCAATCCATCTTAACTCGAAAAAATTCGGAACCCTTCAGATCGATTACAACACTCTAAACAACTACCTGTATTTTACTAAAGAAGGCACCATAGATGCAAGCGTCAAGCCCTTTCAGTTCGATAAAACCCTCAACTATATAAGAGCCAAGTTATCAAATGAAATATCTTACAGTAACTTTTCTTTAAATAATACGGTTCTATATCAAACCGTCACCGATGGCGAAGAAGTGCTTAATGTTCCTCAAATTGTAACCCGACACTCCTTATACTATACAAACGAACTTTTCAAAAAGGCTTTATTTTTGCAAACAGGGGTCACGTTTAGTTATTTTTCTAGCTATTATATGAACCGATACGATCCACTCCTTGCAGAATTTTATGTGCAAAACACTACCGAAGTGGGCGACTTTCCACGAATTGACTTTTTTATCAATGCTAAAATTCGTCAAACACGTCTCTTTTTAAAGGCTGAACATCTCAACTCATCCTTTACCGGCTACAATTTCTACTCGGCTCCTAACTATCCTTATCGTGATTTTATCGTACGATTTGGAATAGTTTGGAATTTCTTTTTATAACCATCTTCTTGTAACCACTTGTAATTCAGCTATTAAAAAAAATAGTTTAGACAAAGTAAAAAAACGTTAGATTTAAGACTTGTTTAGGGTAAAAAAGATTGTATGTT
>JGI20157J14317_10002269_pt1 | contig 16652 bp, 14 predicted proteins | sample COG_07_FD_14317 | JGI IMG/M metagenome (IMG submission 14317)
CGCGCCTGTTTCATACAGGTATTTAGTTCTTGTCTTAATTGCCTTGTACTTCGGATATAGCTTTTATAAAGGAAAAAAGAAAAAAGTTAAGTAATAATATGAACCGAAATAAATATAATTTTTTTTCGCATTAATTGAATATTGAATTGATACAATGGCATTATTTATACCTACATACTTCTCTCCTATTTCTCAATATTCAGAAATAATAAATACAGATGAAGTAATCTTTGAGGTGCATGATAATTTTCAAAAACAAAGCTTTAGAAACAGATGTTATATTTTTAACACNAACGGAAAGCAATTATTAAATATTCCCGTTAAACACCCCAATAGCTCCTCTAGAAAGCAGACAAAAGACACGCTTGTAGAAAATGCAACACATTGGCAAGACAAGCACTTTAAATCTTTAAAGACGGCATATCGAAACTCTCCTTTTTTCGAATTCTATGTAGATGATCTTGCTAATATTTTCGAAAAAAAATACAACTACTTGCAGGATATAAATATTGATACCTTTTTATTTGTATCTGAAGCCCTGCAAATAAATTCGAACTTTAAGAAAACTATTTCTTATACTGAAGTTTTAGAAAGTAATGATTTCAGAAATTTAGCAGCTATTAAAACGCAACCAAAAAATTTAGTAAAACCATACATTCAAATGTTTGACGATAAACACGGTTTTCTTCCAAATCTATCCATTTTAGATCTTTTATTTATGGAAGGTCCTAACGTTATAAGCTTCTTGGAAAAAAATGGTTAGTAGTGTCTTAATAATTCATTACGGCTTGCATTTTATTGCGCCTGCTCTAATAGCTTATTTATTTTTTAGAAGCAATTGGAAAGTTGTTTATGTAATTTTCTTATTATCTATGTTCGTAGATCTAGACCATCTTTTAGCAACTCCTATTTTTGATAAGAACAGGTGCAGTATTAACTTTCACCCTTTACATTCTTATATAGCCATGGGAATATATCTCATTGGTTTACTTTTTAAAAAGACCAGAATCCTCTGTTTTGCATTATTATTTCACATGCTTACAGATGCTATAGATTGTTATTTATAATTTAATATACTTTCTAAGTAAAGTATTTATTTGTTCAGAAATTGATAATTTAAAGATTAAAAATAAATAGCAAATAATAATCAAAAGACTTTTAAAAATGATATTAAGTATTGGTGAAATATCTTTATCAAAAACTTCTACTAAAGGAATTGAGAAGTTCCAAAAGTAAAAAGAAACCATTAATAATAAAATTATAAAAAACAATTTCCACGATTTATCTGTAAAAGGACTCATTGAAAACTTACTTTTCACGAAATAAAGTTTTACAGAATTAAAAATTAAAATTATAATTAAAGTAGCCAATGCCAAACCATTTGTGCCCATTTCCAACTCATAATAAAAGAGTCTATTTAAAAAATAAACAGCTATCGCAGAGCCAACACCAATAGGTAAAGTAATTCTGTAAAACTTAGAATTGGTTATAATTGCGCCATTATTTCCTAGAAACATTGTGTACAACTTGGCTAGTGAAATCATTAAGACCACTAGTTCGCCCCCTGCATAGCCCTTTTCTGGCATTAATTTAAACAATTCGTGTACTCCACAATTTACAAGTAAAAAGAATAAGCCTCCCACTAAAAATAAATTAATAGAGCTCTTTTTATACAAACTTTCCACTTCTACCATGTTCGCATCATTAAGAGATTTAGAGGTTAAAGGTTGGAGGATCTGAGTCATTGCTCTACTCGGAGCCTCAATAAAAGAACCCATAAAAACAGCAACTGTATAAAAGGCTACCTGTTCTATAGTATCTTTCCCAGGAATCATATTTTTATCTATATCTAGTAAAATAGCCCCTGCGCTTCCTGCTAAAATTATATATCCTGAATATTTAATAATTTCAGAAAAATTGTCGGGAAACTTAAAATGGAACTTAGGGATGTAAATTTTAAATGCATAAAACATCATTACAAACGTTCTAAGAATATAAGCTCCTGTTAAATAATAGATAAATTCAATTTTAGATATCAATCCACAGAATACCGATATTAATAAAATAGTTACTACAACTCTATTCCAAAGTTCTTTTAAAACATTACCAAAAACGGTATTTAGGTGCACTTTAGTCCAAGAGTAGAAAAACTCAAAATAAGCACAACATACAGCAATTAAATAAATGGAAAATGTATAATTTTCTATGCTTTTATTCTCTTTTACAACCGCACTCATAATCCATTCATGAAAATAGTCCCAAAAAAAACCAATAGGTAATGCTACTAATAAAGGAAAAAATATTTGGGATGATAAAAACCGATCTTTTTGCTCTTTTGTCTCATAGGACGAAAAAAACTTTATCATTGTAAAATGAGCTCCAAAAGCTAAAAATGGCATCATAATATTAGAAGTTGCTAGCAAATAGACAACTAAACCATAAAATTTTGCTCCCAGTAACTCTGGATAGAACCAAATGGTATTTATACCGCCAATTAAAAATGCACCATAAATAATAATTGTATTTCTAAAAGATTGCCTTAATACAATTCCCATACTACGAATTTAAACTTTTTAAAATAAACGCTAATTTTTTTGTCAATTCTTTTCTGTGGTATTTTTCAATATTATTAAAATTTACTATCAGTTTATCTTCTTTGTATTTTTGATATAATGCTTCGATTTCTAATTTCAATTTTTCTTCCGCATCAAAATTCACGATCACTCCCGAGTTTGTTTCCTTTAATATTGTAGCCAAATCACCTTTCGCTGGTCCTATTGCTAAAATAGGCCGTTTTGCTTTTAGATACTCAAATAATTTTCCTGTAAGGATACCTTTGTTATTTTTCACATTAGGAATTAACAACAATAATACTTGCGCTGTATTCTGGTATTCTATGGCTTTCTGATGCGAAACATAGCCTACAAAATTTGTGTTTTGTAATAATTTATTCTCTTCAATTACTACTTTTACCTCCTCAGAAATATCTCCAATAAAATTGAGTTGTAGGTCTTTTTTAAAATTTAAATTTTCTTCACAAAGAGCCTTTAAAACTTTAAACAAAAGCTTTGGATTACTTTGTTTTGGCAATAAACCGATATAAGATATTGAGAATTTTGTGTCTAAAATTGCATTTTCTGCAGCTACAAATTCATCGTCATAACCATTGGTAATTACTTCCACTTTTTTTGCTATTTTTTCAAATTCTTGCTTTAAAGAATTGCTAACAGTTACAATACAATCTGCATTTTTTAAAACTGATTCTTCTAATTTTCTGTTTTTATTTTTAGCAAATTCAAGTTGCTTAAAGTCTTTATTGTAATACAAATCTGACCATGGATCTCTAAAATCTGCCAACCATTTTACATCATTTTTTTGATGTAACCTTTCTGCAATTAAATGCACACTGTGCGGCGGACCCGTAGAAATAATTACGTCTATATCATTGGCATCCAAATACTTTTGAAGATAACTTACAGAGGGTTTTACCCAGAACACTTTAGGGTCTGGAATGAAAAAATTACCTCGTATAAAAGAAAGAAATCCGCCTTTACTAACATTCGAAATTCCTTTTNTTTGTTGTTTGCTCTTTTTCCAAAATAAAAGAGCTGTCGGTTCCCAAATAGGTTGTTTTAAAATCTCTANACCTNTAGGNACTTCGTTTAAAAGAGATGTATCTTGTTTTAAATAATTTGCATTTTCANCAGTGTACACTACAGGCTCTATTCCGAATTCTTGCAGATACTTTACGAACTTTAACCAACGTTGTACGCCAGAACCTCCTGCTGGTGGCCAGTAATATGTAATTATTAAGACTTTCAATATTCCATATTATTATACAAATTAATTAATTTTTTCGAGGTTTCTTCCCAAGAAAACTCATTTTGAACGAATTTTTTACCACTTTCCCCTAACGCTATTCTTAAAGGTTTGTTTTTATACAAAGCTAATACTTTATTCGAAAAGTCCTTAGAATCTCTTTCTTTATGAACCAAACCACAAGCTACTTTTTCTACCAGTTTTCTCTGAGCAATTGCATCGCTTACTAATAATGGTTTTGCAAAACTCATATATTGAAAAATCTTGTTTGCATAGGCAACGTCATGTTGCAAATTTCTATGCAAGGGTGAAATACATATTTCACTCGCTAAAATATAAGATTGAAAAAGAGATACATTTTGCCAACCTTCAAAATCCACAAATTGTTCTAACTGTAAATTACTTACTTGCTTTCTTAGTATTATATCCGTAGTATTTTTACCTACAATTACTAATTTAATTTCAGGAATAGTATCTTTTAACTTCACTAGTGCCGTAATAGCTGTTTGTATCCCTCTTCTTAAATGCGTGTCACCTAAATAAAGAATTACAAATTTGCTCTTGTATTTTTTAATAATAGTTTCATTAACTTTATAGTATTCAAAAAAAGTTTTCCTTATAGTATTTGGTACTAGAACTAGTTTGTCTTTTTCCAATGGTAATCGCACTGCTAAAGTCTCTATAAACTCTGGTGAGACCGCAATCACTTTATTTGCTTTCTTTATAAATTCCTCTTCCTTTTGCTTCCATTTTTTTGGAGAAATAAGGTGCTTTCCTGGAAATTTTTGAAGATGTGGGTACAACTTCATTACCTCTGGTATATTATCATGCAAATCTAAAACTACAGGTAAATTAAAATTCACATTTACTTTATAAACAGCTCCTGCAATTCTCATATCATGAATATGTAAAGCCTCTATATTCGTTTCTCCTATAAATTTAGCAATCTTCTTTTGCATTATAACTGAATACAATGGTATTGTATATGCTAATGCCGAAAGTTTATACTCGAAAGTATTAGAGCTATATCTCTTTACTTGAATTCCGTTTATAATATCAGAAGATTTTTCATCAGCATATTTTAAACAAAAAAGAAATACTTCATGACCGTTTTCTACCAAAGAAACTGCTTCGTTCTCTACTCTTGGGTCTGGAGGAAACGGAGCGTCTAATATCATTCCTATTTTCATAATGCGATCTTCTTCTTATCATAAAAAAACCAACCTACAGAAATAAATAAGAGTAAAGTATATGATATTAAAGAAACTATTTTTCCTTTCTCAATTACTTTTGGCTCAAATTTAAACTCTATATTGTGCATTCCTGAAGGAATTTTCATTCCTCTTAAAACATAATTTACACGATAATGTGGAACGAGTTCACCGTCTAAATATGCATTCCAGCCTTCTTTATAAAAGATTTCAGAAAAGACTGCAATTTGCTCTGTTTCAGTTTTAGAGTTATAAGTTAATGAAGTTACCTTATAATCTACAAGAGCTATCTTGGCGATGGTATCTTGCTGCATCGGAAACTGTATGTCCATTTTCTGATAATCCTTCTCTAAAATAACGGCTTCCTCTTTTGTACTTAAAGAATCTAAAGCTTGAATTTCTTCGTTTGCATTTTTTACAGGAATTAAGTTGTCTACAAACCAAACATTTCCATTAGCCTCTGTATTTTGTTGTGCTTTCGGTTTTCCTTCAGCATCTGGAACAATAAAATACTTTGTATTTAACATGTTAAAAACCTGTATGTTATTTTTAGCTAATTGAAAATCAAATAATTCTTGATAACGCCCTAATTTAGCAGCATGGTAGCCTCCAATAGAGTTATGATAATAAGAAGTACTTCCATCATTCATAAGATCTACTGCAAAGTTTGCAACCCTGTAATGGCTTTTATCTTGTAAGATAATTTTATCTGCGTCTGACTTTGTAAAAGGTTTTTTAATTTTTCTTGCNGTTTTAAAATCATCTGCATTCACNTACTTTTTATTTACTGAAATTAAATCAAATAAAATTAAAAGTGTGAGACCAACAATTACAATTACTGGTTTTACCTTGCCTCTTAAAAACAACCACAAAGCTGTTCCAGAAATAAGAACTAAAACTAAAGATCTNATTGTATCTGAAAGTAACATTGCTTTTCTATCTGCAATTACTGCATCTAAAAAACCGGGGATTTCACTGTATTGCTGTGCATCTCTTAAACCTTCAAAAGTACCAAACATATGTGCAAGTGCGAAGCCTAAAATAATTAAGGCTCCGAATGCAAGCATTGCTTTCTTTAATCCTTGGTATTTCTCTTCTTTATTCATTTCTGCAGAGAAAAAAGCCTTCAAACCTAAAATACCTAAAATTGGAACACACAACTCGGCAATAACTTGGATAGACGAGACCGCCCTAAACTTATTGTACAGCGGTACATAATCAATAAAAAAGTTGGTAATCACTTCAAAATTTCTTCCCCAACTTAAAATTATAGAAAAAACAGTTGCTGCTACTAACCATTGTTTTAACCTTCCTTTCACTAAGAATATTCCCAAGAAAAACAATAAGAAAATTACTGCACCAATATAGGCTGGTGCCTCTACAATTGGTTGATCTCCCCAATAAGTTAAAACCTGTTCAGAATAATCTGCTGCAGCCTTTTTTCCAGCTTTTTCTTCTATAAACTGATAAAAATTAGAATCTTCGCCTAATTTCTCAATAGTTCCTCCACCCATAAAGCGTGGAATAAACAAGTTAAATGTTTCTAATTTCGCATAGCTATATTGCGTAATATATGTTTTATTAAGCCCTTTGTAATCTCTTTATTAGAGCCATCTAAATTTATGGTTAATTCAGACCTCCCTCTTGTGCTATGATCTGCATATTCTTTCAAAGCCATTAAACGTGGTGCATTTGCACCCACACCTAAGGCAACAGCCGCAATAATTATTGCCACTTGTTTTATAAAAAGAGGTACAACTTTCTCTTTTATAGCATTGACAAATTCTACAATTCCTAAAATCAATAAACAAAAACCAAGATAATAGGTCATTTGAATGTGATTTGTATAAATTTCTAAGGCCATTGCCAAACCTGTAATGATAAAGCCAAGGATAAACTTACGTTGAAAAACCCATAAAAAACCAGCTAATACTAAAGGCATATAAGTAATTGCATGCGCTTTTGCGTTGTGACCCGCACCAAAAATAATAATTAAATACGTAGAAAAACCAAAGGCTAAAGAGCCTAAAATAGCCAATCTCCAGTTTACTTTTAAAGTCATCATTAGCACAAAGAAGCTTAAAAAATATAAGAAAGTATAATCTGCTGGCCTTGGTAAAAAACGCAATAACCTGTCTAAACTTCTAACAAAGTCATTCGGATAGTAAGCACTTACTTGATATGCTGGCATTCCACTAAAAGAAGCCCCTGTCCAATAAGGTTCTCTATTTTCTTCTGATCTAAAATCATTAATATCTTTAACCATTCCTCTAAACTGAGTAATGTCTGATTGATTTAATTTATGCCCTTTTAAGATAGGATGAAAATAAATGATGGAAGCCAATGAAAATATAAGAATAGCAACTATAGAAGGAAATATTTTAATACGTTTCACTTTGATATATTGTTTATTAATTGATAATTCTCTACAATAAAAAATTAATCTATTTCTTCAAAATCTACATAGTCGCCAACAGATTTTTTACTTTCTTGCTCGCCTGCTGGTTTTTTATCAATAATTGTTTCACCCTCCTTTACAGAAGAGCCCTGTTGTTGTCCTTGTTGTCCTCTAAACTGTTGTTCTGCTTTTTTCTTAATAGTTTCTGTAGCCTTTTTTATTAAAAAAGGTGCAAACAGTCTGGCTAAAAATTTAAAAGCGTAACCAAAGAAAATAATAAAAAAGATAGTTTTTAATAAGCCCATTTATAAAATTAGTTAAATAATAAATCAAAAATAACAATTTGCGTACAATTGACGTGTTTTGAATCTATAAAACTTTCTTAAAGCTAAAAAAGTAAGGTTCATCTTTATAAAGTAGGTTTTTTATCCTATGTTTGTGAAGCATGTTAAAACTTAAATTGGAAGCCCTATACTTTATCTCAGACTATGAACAGATTACCCCTTTTTATAATATCATTTTTTATTGGTTCTGTAATGGTTTTTGCTCAATATACAGAAGTAATCAACTCGAACAAACCTGGTTTTTCCGAGAGTCCGTATAGTGTTGGTAAAGGCGTTTATCAATTTGAAAGTAATATATTTCTTAGAAATACCTCCATAAGTACTACATTCTCAAAACCCCAATCATTAGGCATAGAAATGCTATTTAGAACTAGTTTTTTTTTAGATAAATTAGAATTAAACGCACAAATAACATATCAAAAAGATAAAATAGCTTTTAAAAATATTTTTACATCCCATTATTTCACATCTGGCTTAAGTAGAATGACTATTGGCGCTAAATACCTAGTTTATCAGCAAACATATAAAGATAAGTCTAAAGAAATAAGAAGTTGGAAAAGAAGAAACGCCTTTGATATAACACGTTTAATTCCTTCTGTTGCTGTATATTTAGGAATGAACACAGATTTTGTAAATGACATACACAAAACAGGAAGTATTACACCAAAAGTAGGTGTATTATTGCAACAAAACCTTACTCAAGATTTTAATGTAATTACCAATTTTTACTACGATAATATTGGCACAGATTTCGCTCAATATTCCTATATTATTACTTTGACACAAAGTTTTAGTAATCGATGGTCTGCTTTTTTTGAAAATCAAATGGTTATTCAAAAATATCAAAATAACATAAATTTAGGTGCAGGATTGGCATATTTATATAATCGTAATTTGCAATTCAACACATCTGCAAGATTGATTTTTGAAGGAAAAACACAAGGATATTATGCCGGTTTGGGTGTTTCATACAGAATTGACAAACACCAAGATCCTTTTATAGAAATTGATAATAAAGGCAAAGCTTTAAAAGAAACACCAAATTCAAACTATAATAAAAAACAAAGTAATTTCTTTAATCGATTTTTAAATATTTTCAAAAAGAAAGCGAAAAGCAGCAGAACAAGATCTAAAAAAAGTAGAAAAACCAAATCTAAAAAGAGAAGAAGCGGAATTTCAGGATTATTTGGAAAGAAAAAGAAGGAAGCAAAAAAGAACGAGACAGATATTGAAAAATTAGAAAGAGAAATAAAAGAATTAGAGAGGGAAATGGAGAAAGAAGTGAAAAAAAAAGGTAAAAATTAGCATCGATTTTTTAAAATGATCACATTAAAAAAAATAATAAACAAAAAGGAAATGAAGCAATTTGTTACCTTTCCTTTTTCATTGTATAAAAATAATAAATATTGGGTACCTCCTATAATTAAGGATGAAGTTAATAATTTTGATCCTAAGAAAAACCCTGTTTTTGAGAATGCCGATGCACAATTTTTTGTGGCTATTAGAAATGGTGAAATTGTAGGAAGAGTTGCGGCTATTGTCAATTGGTTTGAAGTTGAAAAACAGCAAATTAAAAAAATGCGTTTTGGATGGTTTGATGTAATTAATGACATTGAAGTTTCTATGGTTCTTTTAGAAAAAGTAAAAGAAATTGGTTTAAAAAACAACCTAGAATATATAGAAGGTCCTGTTGGTTTTAATAATTTAGACAAAACAGGTGTTTTGGTTGAAGGTTTCGATCATATAGGCACTATGATTACCTGGTACAATCATCCGTATTACAAAGAACATTTAGAAGCATTAGGTTTTACAAAAGAAAAAGAATATTTAGAAAATAAATTCAAATTTAAGAATGTAGATGCCGTTTATTTTGATAGAGTTAGTCGTATAATAAAAAAAAGATTCAACCTAAAAGCATTAGATTTTACAAAAACAAAAGATATTCTGCCTTATATAGATGAAATGTTTGAAGTCTTTGACGAAGCATATGGTAAATTATCTACTTTTGTTCCTATTTCTGAAACTCAAATCGCTTTTTTTAAGAAAAAGTATATTTCATTTATCAACCCAGAATATATAAAATTTGTGGTAAATGAAGAGCATAAAGTAGTTGCCTTTGCCATTGTTATGCCTTCTTTTTCTGAAGCTTTACAGAAAGCGAAAGGAACATTATTGCCATTTGGTTTATTTCATTTAGTAAAAGCTAGAAAACATTCCAAAGATGTTACTTTTTACTTAATTGGTGTGCATCCAGAATATCAGAATAAAGGTGTACATGCTATCATTTTTGATCAATACACAAAAACGTTTACACCTTTAGGAATTGAGAATTGTATAAGAACACCAGAGCTAGAGGACAATGACGCCATTCAGAAATTATGGGAGAACTTTAGTCCAGAAACGCACAAAAGGCGCAGAACATATCGTAGAGATCTATAACCATTACCTTTTAGTTATAAAAATAGCAACATTAAAACGTTGTATCTTTAAAATTTTGAAACTCATTTAACAATGCAATTATTTTATAATTCAGAAATTTCTTTAGAAACCAAACAAATTACTTTTGATAAAATTGAAAGTAAGCACATTGTGCGTGTTTTACGGAAAACCGAAGGTGATATACTTAAAATAACGAATGGAAAAGGATTCTTATTTGATGTTGAAATTAATTTTGCAAATGACAAAAGATGTTCTGCAACCATTATAAATGCTGAGGAAAAAATAAAACCTTGGCACTATTATTTACATATTGCAATTGCACCAACAAAGAATAATGACAGAATAGAATGGTTTTTAGAAAAAGCAACAGAAATTGGTATCGATGAAATTACACCTATTATTTGTTCTAATTCTGAGCGCAGAATAGTCAAACTAGAACGTTTTGAAAAAATTATTCAGTCTGCCATGAAACAGTCTTTAAAGTTTACACTCCCAAAACTAAATGCTCCTATTAAATTTAATGAGTTTATCCAACAAGATTTTGATGGTAAAGTATGTATTGCACATTGCGAAGAACAAAATAAAGCTAATTTAAAGTCAATTATAAATCCAGCGGAAAGAATAACCATTCTTATTGGACCCGAAGGAGATTTTTCTACAGAAGAAATACAAAAAGCATTGGCAAATAAATTTATTTCTATTTCTTTAGGAGAAAGTAGATTACGCACAGAAACCGCAGCTTTAGTAGTTGTTAATATTGTTTCATTTATAAACGAGTAATTTAGTATATTGCTTCAAAATAATTACGTTTTAAAATTCATGAAACAGATACTACTCCTAATTATATTTTGCTTTTCTAGCATGGGATATGCGCAAGATGTTGCTATTTTAAAATACAATGGTGGTGGAGATTGGTACGCAAACCAGACTGCAGTTCCTAATTTAATAACATTTGCAAATACAAATATTAAAACTACTATTTCCAAGAACCCACAAGCTGTAGCGGTTGGTAGTGAAGATATATTTAATTATCCGATGTTATTTATGACGGGGCATGGAAATATCTTTTTCTCCGATGACGAAGCAGAAAACCTAAGAAATTATTTAATTTCTGGAGGATTTTTACATATTTCAGACAATTACGGATTAGATAAATTTATAAGAGAAGAAATTAAAAAAGTATTTCCAAAATTAGAATTTAAAGAAATATCTAGTAGCCATGCTATTTTCAATCAGACATTTAAATTTCCAAATGGCATGCCAAAAATTCACGAACATGATAAAAAACCAGCACAAGGATTTGGCATTTTCTATGAAGCTAGATTGGTGATTTTATATGATTATGAAACCGACTTAAGTGATGGTTGGGAAGATGAACTAATACATAACAATCCTAAAAGTGTCAGAGAAAAGGCCTTAAAAATGGGCTCAAATATTATAGAATATGCTTTTAAAAATTAGCAAAGAAATAGACATAGATGCCATTAAAATAAACTTCGATTCTAGTGAATTATGGCTTTTAAATATTGCCATAGCAATTATTATGTTTGGCGTTGCTTTAGGTATTTCTATAAACGATTTTAAAAGACTTTTAAAAAAACCTAAAATTCTTTTTGTTGGNGTTCTATCTCAGTTTATCTTATTACCAGCATTTACTTTTTTAGCTATAATTATTATAGAACCCCATCCTAGTTTTGCTTTAGGAATGATGATGATTGCCGCTTGCCCTGGTGGAAATGTTTCTAACTTTTTTAGTAAAATGGCTGGAGGAAACGCAGCATTATCAGTTAGTTTAACTGCATTTGCAACACTTATTTGTATTATTATGACTCCTTTTAATTTACAGTTTTGGGGAAGCTTATATGAACCTACAAATGCAATTTTAGAAACGGTAGCATTAAATTGGGTAGACTTATTAAAGTTAGTTTCTTTAATTTTAGGAATTCCATTGTTTTTTGGAATGCTTATAAAACACTACTATTCTGAAATGGCAGACAACATAGAAAAAGTACTAAAACCAGTTTCTATGTTGGTTTTTATTCTACTTATTTTTATCGCCCTCTCTCAAAATTTAGAAGTGTTTACGAATCATATTCACCACGTGATATTCTTAGTGGTTTTACATAATATTTTTGCTTATATTCTTGGCTTTTATACTGCTAAAACCTTTGGCTTAAATATCCAAGACACAAAAACTATTGCCATNGAAACTGGTATACAAAATGGTGGNTTGGGTTTATTACTAATATTTGGTTTTTTTGATGGCTTAGGCGGAATGGCNTTNCTAGCTGCTTTTTGGGGTATTTGGGATGTCTTTTCTGGAATTCTTTTAGCCACCTATTGGGGCAGAAAAAATACACTTCAATAAAATAAAATTATGATTCAAAGAGTTTGGTTTGCATTTGTTTGGGGTACTATAAAATTAGGATTATTTTTTTATAGCAAAAAGATAACTGTTTTAGGTAAACAAAATATTCCTAAAAAAGGAGCGGTTTTATTTGCCGTAAACCACCCAAATGGTTTAGTAGACCCTTTGTATGTTACCACAACTAACAAAAGACACAATCACTTTTTAGTAAGAGCAGCCTCTTTTAAAAAACCTTTAATAAAAAAGATTTTAGAGTCCTTATACTTGCTACCAATTTATAGAATTAGAGATGGTATTCAACAATTAGCCAACAACAAAGAAATTTTTGAGAAATGCCATAAAATTCTAAATAGTGGAGAAACTTTAATGATTTTTCCTGAAGGAAGTCATAACAAAAAAAGATCTATTAGACCTTTAAGTAAAGGTTTTACTAGAATTGTTTTTGGTGCATTAGAAAAAAATAAAAATCTAGAAATTACGATAATACCTGTAGGTATTACCTATCAGCATCCTTCTCACTTCCCTGCAAAAGTTGTTGTAAATTATGGACAACCAATTACTACTAGAAATATTTTCGAAACAAACCCTTTGGCGAAGTCTATTAATATACTTAAAGCTGAAGTTAGTAGCCAATTAGAAAAATTAAGTGTTCACATACCGGATGACCAAAATTATGAAACAATTTTACAAAAATTAACGGATGCGCAAGTAGATTTTACAGCAGTAGCCGAAGTAAATGATATGATAGCACGTAATAGTTTTCCTGATAAAAAACAACCTAAAAAGAACTATTTAAAACCGCTTTACTTTTTAATAATTTTGAATAGTATTATTCCCTATTTACTTTGGATAAAAATTTCAAAAAAAATAGATGAAATTGAATTTATAGATACGTTTAGATTTGCCTTAAATCTATTTTTATTTAGCCTCCTCTATCTGGTAAAAGCCATTATATTAAGTATTTATTTTGGAAATATTATTGGATTCTTCTATCTATTCATCTCTGCTTTTATGGTTTTAATTTATAGCAGTTTTGCTCCTGCAAATGCAAAAAAACACACAATACTCGATGAAGCTAGTTAAGAAGCAGAGCACCCCATGAAACATAGGAAATGCAATCATTTAAACTCTTTATGAGAGCTATAAAAAGTAAGTGGGGAAAACTGGGAATAGCATCTAATCTATAATAGCATCTTGAATTATCTGCTGAATTCTTGTACGTATGTTTGTATCAATCAACCCCCTATTATCCATCTTAGGATATACCCTGTTTGATAGAAAGACATACACCAATCCGCTTTTAGGGTCTGCCCAAGTATAAGTACCCGTAAAGCCAGAATGCCCAAAACTTTCATCAGAAACACAACCACAGGTTGCTTTTACTTCTGGATCTAATTGTGGCTTATCAAAACCTAAACCTCTTCTAACCTTTTCATCGGAAAAATATCTCTGATTGAATTTGCCGATAGTTTCTGACTTTAAATATCTTTTGCCACCATAAAATCCCTTCTGCAAGTACATTTGCATAATTTTACCTACATCATTAGAGTTGGCAAACAAACCTGCATGACCGCCAATACCACCCAGCATTGCTGCACCCATATCGTGCACATTGCCATGTAACAATTGGTCTCTAAAATAATCGTCTTTTTCTGTAGGTACAATTTCACTTTTATTAAACTTATGAAGTGGCAGATAGGAAGTTCTATTTGCACCTAAAGATTTATAAAACGTATCATCTACCAATTTATCTAGCGGCTTTTTATACGCATTTTCTAGTACTTCTTTAAAAATATAATACCCTAAATCACTATAACCATAGCCACTAGTTTCATTCTGGTCTGCATCTTTTATATACTTTAAAATACTGTCTTTATAACTCTCATTTATAAAAAGATTTTCAGCAACCTTCGTCTTAAAATCATTTGACTCTTGCTTTCTGTAAAACTGCCCTAAATTTTTGCCGGTAATACTATCTTGGGTATCTTTATAAAAAGGAATCCAAGATTTTAATCTACCAAAATGAGAAAGGATTTCTTTTACGGTTACCGTATCTTTATTTGAGTTAGAAAAGCTTGGTAAAACATCTCTTAAATTTGCTGTAAGACGAATTTTACCTTCTTCTTCAGCCTTCATTATTAAAGGCAAGGAAGCTAGAATTTTTGTAAGCGATGCTAAATCATAAATGTCAGAATTTTTAACTTTTATTTTTTTGTCATATGTATGGTGTCCATAACTTTTTTCTAACACTACTTTACCATTTCTTGCTACAAATACCTGAAAACCTGGTGCCATTTTTTCTTGTATTATCGTATCTGCTATTTTATTTATTAGCGCTAATTTCTTAGAGGATAGTCCTGCGGCTTCTGGTAATGTATATTGAAATCTACTTAAATTAGTACTCGTAATTCCGGAGCCTTCTTTAAATTCTGTACCAATAGAAACGGGTAATTTTCCTTTTGCAGCTATGGCACCAAACAATAGTTGAGCAGAGATTTCTTGTGATAATTTACTATTCTGATAAGAAACAATCACACTTTCTATATTTGTGAAACTTTTTATTTTTAATAAACTATAAGGACTTGTAAAAACATCTAAAACAATCGTTTTTTCTTTTGCAATTTCCTGCAACCAAACTAATTCTTTATTAGACATTTTATAGCTTTTCCATGGGTGTAAATTAGATTTATGAAAACCAATAATTACATAATTATAGGATTTTAATTTTCTAATAAGTCCATCTAAATTGGTATCTGAAACAACCGTTACTTTTGCATATTTTTTTAACATATCTACAAAAGAATTATTTTCTGCAGCACCTAATTTAACATACGCAATCTTTTGTTTTTCTATGTTTCTAATTGGTACGTTATTATTTTCATTTTTTAAAAGTGTCAATGAATTTTTAACGAGTTCTCTATGCAGAAGCTCGTCTTCTATGCGATTCAAATCTTCTACAATGTTTTCTAATTCTATGGGCTTATAATTTTGTAAACCTGCCCAATATTTGGCTTTTAATATTTTTCTAACAGAAAAATCTAATCGTTCTTTTGTTAATGTTCTTGTCTCTAATGCTTTTTTTATAATTGCTATTGATGCTGGCACATCTTGAGGAATTAATAATAAATCATTACCTGCTTGCAATGCTGCCAAGTCTACTTGAGCAGAAGTTGCATAGTTCGCAGCACCTTTCATGTTTAAACCGTCCGTAATAATTAACCCCTGAAAACCTAATTTTTCTTGCAGCAAATGTGTTACAACATTTTTAGAAAGTGATGTGGGTACATTTATATTCGCTTCTAAACTAGGTATGTTTAAGTGAGCGGTCATAACACTAGCTAAACCAACATCAAAGGTTTTTTTGTACGGATATAATTCTATGGAATCTAAACGTGCTTCATCAAAATTTAAAAGCGGTAAGGTATGGTGAGAATCTGTTGCTGTATCTCCATGACCAGGAAAATGTTTACCGTTTGCTAAAACACCTTCACCCTGCATTCCTTGAATAAAAGCAATTGCTTTTTGTGTAACATTCTCTTTACTTTCGCCAAAAGAACGATTTCCAATAATCGGGTTTGCTGGGTTTGTATTAATATCTATTACGGGTGCAAAATTTATATGAATTCCAATTCTTTTTGCATGTTGCCCAAGATGTTTTCCAAATTGTTTTATTAGCGCATCATTTTTAATGGCACCTAGAGTCATATTCCAAGGAAAACGATAGGTATCCTTTAAACGCATATCTAAACCCCATTCACCATCAAAACCAATTAATAAGGGCACTTTTGAAAGTGCTTGATACTTATTATTTAAAACGGCCTGTTTTTCTGGAGTTCCTTGCATAAAAACTAAATTACCTACATGATATTTTGTAAGCATTTCCGTAATAAAGTCTTCGTGTTTTTGATCTAAATTAGAATAGGCCTGCACCATATAAAGTTGGCCTATTTTCTCATCAATAGACATTGTATTCATAATACTATCTACCCAAACATTTTGAGCTTCAAAATCTATGGTTCTTAATGGGTCTAGTCTTTGTGAAACTAAATTAGAACCAATAAAAGTTAATAATA
>JGI20157J14317_10002287_pt1 | contig 16555 bp, 13 predicted proteins | sample COG_07_FD_14317 | JGI IMG/M metagenome (IMG submission 14317)
TACCATTGCCAGAACCAATGTCTCCACTCCATCCATTAGATAGTACAATATCGTCAGAAAATGCTAATCCAGAAAGTCCATTTCCACAAGACAAACCAGATGGTGCTTGAGGAGAATAAAAACAAGATATACAACTTCCCCAACAGACATTTGGAATAATCATATCTGTTGTCCCGACTGATAATGATCTATTGGTATATGTAGTATTTCCATTGGTGCAAGACGCATTAGGGTCGTTCATTTCTTGGATAGTCCAATTATCGGCAGAATACTTGTATTCGTAATTTCCAGAAAGTAACGGAATGGTTGCTTCCCATACACCATCGCCATCGTTATCCGTCATAGGATTACAATTACCACACCAGCTATTCCATGTTCCATTTACTTCTGGGTTGGTAAATGCATCAGTAACTTGATTCATGTCTACTTGAAAAGTAACATTAACTGTAGTAGGTAGACAAACTGAATTGGATGTATTGGTTAAGAAAACTCCAACTGTTGGATTTGGGCCAAAAGAACCTAGAGCAGCTGCAGAAGGATCTGTTATTTGAAAGGTGATTTCACTATCCCAAGATCCAGAAATAAAAGAAAATTCGACAATATCTCCACTAAGTGTAGCAATTGAATCTATAGAAGCAGAACCGCTACAAGTCATATTTGCTACAGTGGTGCCATTGACAGAAACATCAATGGAAGCGCCATTCCATCCGTCTCCATAACTGTCTTGCATATCCACAACATAATGGCATTGTCCAGAGACGAAAAGAGATGATAAAAAAGTAGTTAGTAAAAGGATAAAATTTTTCATATTGATTAATATTGTTTTCTTCCAATTTATTAAAAAACCATCCCTTATCAAACAAAAACATATATTAAATATATTTAATAGGGGATATTAAGTGAATTAACGTAAAGTCACCTATTTTAAATTTTTATACATTTAAAAAAATAACTACCTGACAACTTTTAAAATAATTATCCTTAGAATTGATCTTTAAATTTTAGAAGCTTAATCTCATGATTAAAAAAATTATTTATCTCTATTTATTATGCCAATTTTTTATAGTTCCTATTGAACTAAAAGCAACAAAAGCTACAGAAAACGATACTATAAAAATTGTATCCTGGAATATTAAAATGGTTCCAAAAGCTCTAGGGCTTTTCACAAAATCAGCAAGAAAAAAACAAAAAGATAGAGCCCCAAGAATCATACAATACTTAAACAATACTGATTTTGATATTGTAATTCTTCAGGAATTATTTGACCAATCAATCACCAAGAAGTTTTCTCAGGATTTAAGTATTAATTACCCTTACATCTTATCTCCAATAAAAGAAGGATTTATAGTAAAAATGACCAGTGGAGTGATGATTCTTTCCAAGTATCCTTATGAGTTAATCACCCACGAAATATTCAATGTTTCTAAAAAAACTGATAAAGCTGCACAAAAAGCCTGTAGTTTGATAAAGGTAAATATTAACGGTAAAAAAATACTTGTTGGAGGAACCCATTTAGATTCTAGGAATGAAGAATCTAGAATATCTCAAAGTAAGTTGACCAAAGAGAGAATCATTGCGCCATTTATTAATGATACTGTTCCGATGTTTTTAGCAGGTGATTTTAATGTAAATAAACCCTCAGCTAGTTACGATAGCTTGTCAACGTTATTTAATTTAGAAAATTACCCACTTAAAGACGACAGACCTTATACTTTTGATGAATTCAATAGTTGGAATGAAAAGGGATATAAAGCATGGATAGATTTTATTTTTTATCAAAAGACCAAGAAAATTGAAGTTTTGGACCAATATATTCTTCGACCAGTGATGAACTATAAAAAAACTAAAATGGATTTGTCAGACCATTACCAAATAGTCTTGAAAGCAGTTATTCGTTAAGAGCAGATAGTCTTTTTAAAAGTGGTGGATGAGAATAATGAATAAAAGTATAAAAAGGGTGTGGATATAGATTAGAAAGACTGTCTACTGAAAGTTTTTTAAGGGCCAACTCCAGGGCTGCTCCACTGTAAGTAGTTTTAGCATAATGATCTGCTTCAAACTCATTTTTTCTGCTATTAATATTCATTAAAATGCTTAGTATGGTCCCTACAGGACTGTATAGTATTCCAAAAGCAACCAAGCCAAGGTGAAATACCATTTCTTTGCCACCCAAAGCTTGGGAGATTTCACCAACTTTTAGACAAGTCTCTAGCAAAAAACACATCAATCCCAATTGAAAAATTGTTAGAAACAAGGAAGTGATTACGTGCTTTTTTTTATAGTGTCCCACTTCGTGAGCTAAAACTGCCACCAATTCTTCTTCGGTGTGTTTCTCCACTAAGGTATCGTATAGAGCAATGGTTTTTCTTGGTCCTAATCCACTAAAAAAGGCATTGGCTTTGGAGGAACGTTTTGAGCCATCTATGATGTAAATATTCTTCAATGAATAACCTACTTTATTTGTGTAAGATTCTATTTTTTTTCTTAAACTGCCGTTTTCTAGTGGTGTTAACTTATTAAAAATAGGAACTATTAAGTCTGCATAAAACATATTTACTAGTAGCATTATAACTGAAAGAGATAACCAAAGCCAAACCCAAAAACCATTTTCTAGTAAGGAAACAATATAGATTGCTCCAAATAACAGAACTCCACCAATTATTAATGTTAGTAGATACCCTTTGATCTTGTCCAAAACAAAAGTTTTAACTGTTGTTTTATTAAACCCATATTTTTCTTCAATTACAAAAGTGTTATAGCAACTAAATGGAATGCTAATAAAATCGCTCAAAATAAAAAGTACTAGAAAAAAAATACCTGATTTTAAAAATGGAATATCATAATAAAGAGAAATAAAATTATCAAGCCACCCATAGCCATCAAAGACTAAAAACAATAAGGTTATTAAAGTGCTTAATGTACTTGAAATCAGACTGACTTTTCCTTTTTCTTTAGAATAATTTTTTGCCTTTAGATATTTATCTTCAGGGTAAAAATCTTTCATAACTGGTGGAATTTCTGTTCTCCAATTTTTACCATTTATAAAATCTAAAACCGTAGAAAATAGATAGTTAAAAATAACCAATCCGATGATTAAATAAAGCCAGTTTTCAGCTGTCATTTGAATTTAATTAGTTAAAACTAACTAGATTTTTAAACTCGTTGATTCTTTGTTCAATTTGAGATTTATCTAATTCTATTAACTTCTCTATACCAAATTTTTCAACCGTAAATGACGCCATTGCAGAGCCAACAATAATTGCTTTTTTCATAGCTCCCAATCTATAGTATCACAGCTTGAAAGATGACCAACAAAACCACCAGCAAATGTATCACCTGCTCCAGTTGGGTCAAAAACTTCTTCCAGTGGAAGCGCAGGTGCATAAAAAATATTATTGTCCCCAAATAATAAAGCACCATGCTCTCCTTTTTTGATAATAAGATATTTAGGTCCCATTTCAAGAATTATTTTGGCTGCTTTTCTAAGAGAGTGAACTCCAGAAAGCAATCTAGCTTCTTCATCATTAATTGTTAATACATCTATTTCTTTAATTACCTTCTTCAAGTCCTCCATGGCAATTTCCATCCAAAAATTCATAGTGTCTAAAACAATTAATTTTGGACGAGTTTCCATTTGCTTAATTACCTTCATTTGAACAGAGGGAGTTAGGTTTCCAAGCATTAGAATATCACAGTCTTGGTAACTTTTTGGCACTATAGGATCAAATGATTCTAAAACATTGAGTTGTGTATCCAAAGTATCTCTTGTATTCATGTCTTGGTGGTATTTTCCTGACCAAAAGAAAGTTTTTTCACCATTTTTTATTTGGAGTCCCTCGGTATTAATTCCTCTCTCTTTGAAAAGAGCTATGGTTTCGTTAGGGAAATCTTCTCCAACTACAGAAATTAAGTGAGGGGAATTATTAAAGTAAGCTGCAGAAAGACTTATATAGGTACATGCTCCTCCTACAATTTTATCGGTTTTTCCAAATGGAGTTTCAATGGCATCAAAGGCAACAGTTCCAACACTAACAATTTTCATAATTAAATTTTTGAGGCAAATATAGCATTTGAAATAGGTCTTAAAAATATATTTATCGAAATTGATGAAATAAAAAATAAGAGGTATTGCATAAATTCAAACTTTGATGTAATATTGCAAACCAAATTTGCTTCTTTAGCTCAGTTGGTTAGAGCATCTGACTGTTAATCAGAGGGTCCTAGGTTCGAGCCCTAGAAGAAGCGCACTGATAATGAGAGAGTTACGGCTATTTTAGTTGTAGCTCTCTTTTTTTATANATAAATGACGTATCCAAAATATATAAAAATCTTAATTTTTTAAATTAATATGGGGTTAGTAAAAGTTTTAACTTTTTATTTAATATAGCTTAACTAAGGCTTAACTTTTTTGAAAAAAATATATTCCATATTTGAATATGAAAAATCTAGCTATCAGTTTATTAATTTCTGTAATTGTCATAAGTCTTATTATTATCATTCTATAGAATGAAAATTGTCTCTAAGTATATAATTTCATATTATGATTTATTAGAACAAAAAGTTGATCATTTAGCAGATTCTACTGCCGAATTTTTATTTTTTTTAATCTTTTTTGTGAGATTATTCATTTCATTATCTTTTCACTTATTATATATATTACCAATTTATTTATTATTTTTTTTTTAATAAATGAATTTGAAATTTAGCAATTCCTCCTTTGCTTTCTTTTATTGCTTTTTCTAATTTGGTGAAGTCCGTTAGCTATTAATAGTTATTTTTTATATGTTTATAACATGCAAGAATTTTATAAAAACAACTATCAAAAGCGCTGGTTTAATTTGTTTGTCTTTAACAATAATCTTGCTAAGAAGTATGGCAGAAAAGAATTTACACAACTTCCATTATGGAGACAACACTTTACATTTTTTGGAGTTTTCTTTCTATTAATATCTCTAGTTTTATATTATTTAAGTAAATTTTTTTTATAATCAGACCCTCGAATCAACTCCTGTTTTGTTGTATTTTCAGGATTTATAAACTATGAATATAAGTAAAGTAATAGACTATTTTATTCCTAAAAAACATTTGGAAAATGCTGAATTGTATCGAAAATCTCAATTCATTGTTTGGTTATTTTTTGTATTTATATTGGCGAATCCGTTTTTTGCTATAATATCTGGTAGTGATTCTACAATAACTTTATTCATAGGTTCTTTCATAGAAATTTTATTGCTAGGTCTGCTACTTTTCTTTAAGTACAGGGGTTCATTTGTATTCATTACTCACGCTATTTGTAGTGCCTTTACAATTGCTATGTTTTTTATACCATTAGAAACTGGAGGTCTGTTTTCACCTGATCTGCCTTCCATATATATTTTTCCAATTTTCGCTTTAATTATGGGAGGAATTCGTATTGGTCTTTTTTATGTCTTTTTGAATATATTAATTCTCGTTGGATACTATTTTTTGGCATTAAATAATACTCCATTTTATCTTGGAACATTAAATAACATATCCAACGAATATTTCTTTTCTAATGTATTAATGAACTTTTTAATAATCATTTTTTTAGTTTTTAGAAATGAAAAAAATCGTCAAAAATTATTAGTAGCGTTAACCGTTAAAAATACTTTAATTACTCAAAAAAATAATGAAATTCAGGATAGTATTCATTATGCTAAACGTATTCAACAAGCTATACTTCCTCCAAAAGATCTTGTAGATGAATATCTGCCGGACAGTTTTATTCTTTATAAGCCTAAAGATATTGTTGCAGGTGATTTTTACTGGATGCAACAGAAAGATGAGAAAATTCTTTTTGCAGCAGCAGATTGTACTGGACATGGAATTCCAGGAGCACTAGTGAGCGTAATTTGTAACGACGCTCTAAATCAATCAGTTGAAGAACACAACCTTATTGAACCTGGAAAAATTCTTGATAAAACTCGTGATATTATTGTTCATGTATTTGAAAAAAGTGAAGAAGATGTAAAAGATGGTATGGACATATCTTTATGCGTTTTAGACAAGGCACAAAATACATTACAATGGGCTGGGGCTAATAATCCAATTTGGATAATCCGAAACGGTGAAATCCAAGAAACAAAACCAGATAAACAAGCAATTGGGAAGATTGATAATCCCCACCCGTTTAAAACACATAATTTTAAATTAGAAAAGGAAGATTTAATTTATGTATTCACTGACGGATTTCAAGATCAATTTGGAGGGGAAAAAGGAAAGAAATTCAAACTTGCCAATTTCAAAAAACTAATTATGAGTATTCACAATGAGAAAATGAAAAAACAACTAGAAATGATTAACACTTCATTTGAAGATTGGAGAGGAGACCAAGAACAGGTTGACGACATTTGCGTAATAGGTATTCGAATTTGAAATAAAAACAGAACTAATCTCTCTACTTTAGTAATTAATTTATATCTTAATTTTTATCTCTAAACTTAAATATAAAATATGCACCAAATTGAACATCTGCTACACATTAACGCACCACTTAACAAAGTATACGAAGCTATTAAAGACGTTGAAAATATTAAACAGTGGTATACCACTGATATTGTGGATAACTTGGACAATACCAAAACTTTTAAGTGGGGTGAAATGTTTCTTATTGCAAAATGTAATGAAATTGAGAATGAGAAAATTACTTGGGAATTTTTAGAATCTTCTATGCCTATAGAATCGCTTTTTATGACTTATGAACTTAGCGAAAATGAAGGCAAAACTCGTGTAAGATTTACTTACGGTAATTTTTCTGAAAAGTCCGATTTTTATGCCAACCAAAATTTTAGTTCTGCAAAATATTTAGAAAGCCTAAGACAATTTTGTCAAACTGGAAATGGAGAAGCATTTGGTTCTGGTTCTTATAGGTCTTAGATTGATTTTTCTGAGAGCATCTAGATTTTAAATTTAATTGTATTTAATTCAAAAAACAAAAGGGCATAGTTTTTGGAGATAGTTATTTAATATTTAAATGATAACTCATTAAATCTATTACTATGATTACATATAATAGAAACCTTTTATGTCTATTAATATTGATTTCTAAAACAATTGTAAGTCAAGAAATATTACAGCCATCTGCCACTGAGACATTACTAATTCTTGAGGTTTTGAACCCTAACGATTCGCCCTATGAAAATAAAATAGTAAAATTAATAGATGAGAACAAAAATGAATTTAAGTCTACTACAAATAGTAAAGGAGAATTAAAAGTTTTAGTCCCTAATGGACATATCTATTTTACAAAATGTGGGGAATTAAAAAATGAACGTATAATTAATATTGGAAGCAGAGGATATTCTACTTTTTCTAGCAAAAGATATACTTACAGATTTACAGAGTTTACATTACAATTTATCAACTACCAAAACAAACCAGTAATTGGGGAGGAAATTCTAACGCTTCTAGCTTCTGGAGACTCATTAATCAAAAAAACAGACTCCTATGGAAAAGCAAAGTTCTATTTGCCAATAAAAGAAAGTTTTGATGTAAGAACGAAATATAATCTAATAAAAAAGTTTGAAATACCAGACAAGGGTTATCAGTCAGTAGCATACGATTTTAGATACAGAGGCCAAAGCACGAAAGAATATGAAGATGCAGTAATACAAAATAAACTAGCAATGATAGAATATGCTAAGCAAAATAGAATTAGAGATTCTATTCAAAGGTACAATGACTCTATTCAGTCTACAAAACCTACTATGGTAATATTTTTTGCATCCGATAGAGAGTTCAAACATCTAGGGGAAATAAGTGTTTTCGATGGAAGTAAAAAAGGTAAGCTATTAGGAACTGTGAATTCTGTATGGAGTTGTCATTCTGGCCCATCAGAAGAAAATGCAGAAGTAAAATTTAAAAAAATGAAGGGCAGTTATACTTATTATGCAGTAAGTACTCAAGGTTATGAATGGGAAGGATCTTATAATATAAAAGGCGGAGGCTGGGAGAGAGTAATTTTAGAAATTGAAGAGGGTAAAAAAATGCTTGATTAATTACAATTACTTTTTTTCCCATGAATTAAAAAAGAACTTAATTAAAGAATGCAGCTATAGTTTGTCAGAGACTTTTCTTGCTGTTTTCTTCCTAGTTTGAGAAGCATCTATGTGAGGATCTGAATTTTTCGCTTTCCTTTTTTTCGTTTCCTTTTTAGTCTTTAAAGAATAATTTGTTTTGGAAGAGTTTTCATCCTTCTTTTTCTTTTTCTTCTTTTTCTTCTTTTTTTCAGAAAGTCCATTTTCTGATTTTTGAGTCTTTTTATANTCTAATGTGCTGGACTTTTGATTTTGAGAAAAAACTGAGAAGCTTAAAAAGCAAATAAAAATAAGTAAGATATTTTTCATTATTTTAAATTTTAATGTGAAAATACATTTATTCCAATAATTCTACAACTCCTTGGTCTACTTATTTTTAAGTACTCTGTCCTTAATAAATTCTAAGTGCTTTTTCTTGAGAATGCTTCTCTTATTAATAGAATATTCTGTAAAAAAATGATGGGCTTGTAAGAATTTAATCTGTATTTCATCCCAATGATTTTTATTTTTAACCACCCCGTAACCTTTTAATTCTTCATAAAAATTCGATGAAATACTTAAAAAATCTTTCCTCCCTAAATAATCTAAATCTGCATCACATATTATTCTTTCTAAATGGTTATTTGGCTTTTGAGGAACTTTTGTAGATTGTATTAAATCACATATTTTAATTACTTGAGGTGGATTAAAGCCATATTTAGGTAGTATTTCACGTGCATAATCTGCCCCAATTGTTTCATTATCTAAATATTTATCTATATAGCCAAAGTCATGAAATAAAACTGCAGCTCTTAACAAAATAAAGTCTTCTGGACTAACTTTTTCATTAAATGCAATTTTTTCTACTGCATTTAAAACATCTTCGGTATGGTGTGGCCCATGATAAAATAGATTTTTTGCCAATTTTTTCGTTAGAAAATTAAACGCATATTCTTCCAATCCATAGTAGTCAATTTTAGATTTTGCAGAAAACTCCTTATAGTCTCTAAACCAATCACTAGAACTAAAAGTACCGTAAGAAGAAAAAGCAGGGTCGATTCCTTTAACATAGAACATATATATATCCCCAGTATTTTTAGTAGATATTTTACCTCTAGAAGAACAATTAAAAAAAGTCTTAACTACTTTATAGGTAGATTCAGAAATATTTACTTTCCATGGCTCTGAGTTACTTTCAATTCTTTTAGCAATATTTACAGTGTTGCCAAAAATATCATAGGCTATTCTCTTAGTTCCAAGAACTCCTGCAATAACATCTCCATTGTGGATTCCAATTCGTACTTCCCAAAATTCTTCCTTTTTAGAAACTGCACTTTCCTTTAACTTATTCATTAGCGATTGTATCTCTAAGGCTGCAGAAACACAGTTTATAGAACTCAATTCAGGATGGTCTCCAAAACCTCCAACAGCTAAGTAAGCGTCTCCAATAGTCTTAATTTTTTCTAAATTGTATTTTTCACTAATTGAATCAAACTCTGAGAACAAATTGTTTAATTTGTTCACCAAGTAAGTAGGCTTGTTGCGCTCTGCAATTTTAGTAAACCCAACAATATCTACAAAAATCACTGAAACATTTTTATAGGATTTAATTTCTGCGTTTCCTTTAGACTTTAATTCTTCTACTATATTTTGAGGGAGAACGTTGGAAAGAAGTTCATCAGATTTATCTCGTTCTAGCTTAACAAGTCTATTTTGCTCTGCAATCCTATCTTTTTGTTTGGATATAGTCTTTGTTCTTTTCTCTACTAAAAAAGCCAATTTTCTTTTGGTAGACTTTATTTGTTTTACTCTAATTATATAGCCTATTATTAGAATTAATAAACAAAAAATGATAAATGGAAAATAATATTCTGGCGATTTGAGCGAACTGAAAATATGAAAAAAAGAGAATTTGTTGAAAATAGATGCTATGTAAAGCATATTTAATTAATCAATTTCGACTGCAAATATTACTATGTCATCTACCTGCTCATGCTCTTCCCCCATCCATTCTGCCAATCTATCTTCTAGTAACTTTTTTTGGGTTTCCATGGAATCATTAACGGTCTCAACTAGAAGTTCTTTAAACTTTTTATACATGAATTTCTTACCTCTTGGTCCTCCAAACTGATCTGGATATCCGTCAGAGAAAGCATATATTTTATCCCCCTTTTTTAAGTCTAACTCAAAATTTTCATAATTATGTTCTCCATAGGTAAAGGAACCTATGGCAAATCTGTTGGTCTTATAAATTTCCAGTTCGCCATCTCTCACTAAATATACTGGATTGTTGGCCCCAGCAAATCTTAATTTCATTTCTTTAAAATTAATCGAGCAGAGCGTAATGTCCATTCCATCTCTAATAGAATCGTCGTTACTTTTATTTAATGAATCGTTTGCATATTTATTTAAATCATCTAAAATAAGACCTGGTTTGGTTAGTTTATGTTCATTAAAAGCACTGCTTAATCCATTTGCTCCAACTAAACTCATAAAAGCTCCTGGAACACCATGCCCGGTACAATCCACTGCTGCAAACATATATTCATTTTTCTGTTTACCAACCCAGTAAAAATCACCTGAAACTATGTCCTTTGGTTTAAACAATACGAAGGAAGATGGGAAATATTTTTTAACCAACTTTTCTGGCGGAAGAATAGAGTCTTGAAGTCTTTTTGCATATCTTATACTATCAGTAACATCTGTATAAAGTTCTTCAAGTTTAGATCTTTGAGAATCTATTTCATCTTTTTGCTTTACTACTTCTTCTGTTCTTTCTTTTACTTTTTGCTCCAAAATTCTTTCCGTTTCTGCAAGCTCGTCCTTCATCTTTAGGAGTGCGTGTCCTAAAACATCCTCATCGCTAAGTGGTTGGTATTCATAATCAAAATTACTTTGTCCAATTTCGTGCGCAAATTGAGTAGTCTCTGTTAAACCAGTTACCAAACTATTCATAGCTTCAGACATTTCTCCTATCTCATCATTACTTGGTTTTAATTGACTTTTAGGGAAAATTCCTTTTCCTAATCCTAGAAGTATTGACTTAAGTCTTTGTACAGGCTGAGTGATGCTTATAGTGGTAAATATCGCTATAGCTATTGTGCCAATAACTATTATTATAGATATAAATATGATACTATTAATTAGGCTGGAGAACCTATTATTGGTTTTTATCTGCTGAGCATCTGCGATATCCTTTCTTATTTCACTTAACTTATTAATGGCCTCTAATAAGATTTCATAGCTAGCGCTTATCTCCTCAAACATAAAGTCAGCATTGAATTTTAACGCCTCATCTTGGTAACTATCTACATCTACAAAAATATTTCTCACTTCCAAATTGTAATTTTCAATTAAAAAGGAAACATCTGATGAAATATTTTTAAACTCATTTAACCCGTTGTCAAGAGAGTCTTCAATTGAAATCCATTTTGAGGAAAGTTTTTCGAGAGTATCTAAATCAAATTTTAATGTTTTATCCAGTAAAATTTCTGCCTCAATTTTCCATTGTTCATCTGGCCTAGATTCTTCAATTACCCATTGCTGCATGTAGGTGTGGGTTTGTGCTAAATCTTCTTTTAACTGGTTGATTAAAAATAGGGAGGGTTGATCGACTTTTAAGAACTTGTCGTTAGATTTAATGGCAACATTGACTACAGAAAAAGTATATAGGAATACAACGAGTAATAAAATTACAACAACACTAAATCCTCCACCAATTTTTTTTCCTACGGTAAATCTCAAAATATTATAATTGATTTATTCTGCTGAATTTGACTCTAAGTCTTTAAGAATATTCATATATTCTACATGCTTTTCCATATCGTTCAAGCTGTAATAAACTGCTGCAATTCCCTGAACAATAGAAACTTCTTGAGGTTTCATCTGGTATACTTTCTTAAGATAAGGAAGCGATTTAGAGAAGTATTCAACTGCTTGCTCTTGCATTAGTATAACCATTTCTAGATCTGCATCAATATCTAATTCTTCCATGATAATATCTACACCAAGGTTGTGGTACATAATACCTAAGTTATAATTAGAAGAATATTGTTCTGAATCAATTTCTAAGGATTTATTAAAGTAATTTATGCAAGAATCTAACAAGCTCTTACTATTGGTTTTATCCTTCTCATATCTCATTTTATAAAGCATTCCAATACCAAAATAAAAATCTACTTCTTTTTCACTGAAATCATAATCTGGATGAGCTATTCCTTTTAGTTTCTTAAAAGAATTATAATAGGAAATAGCATTATCTTGATTTTTTACATCAAACTTTTGGAGGATTTTTACTGCGTCATTGTANTAAAAAGTTGAAACGTAATCTAGCAGTTTATTATTTAAATCAAAATACTTTTTCTCTACATCTAAGTTTATAGACTTTATAAAACAATCGGCAGCCTCTGCTTTAGTTGTTGATCCAGCCTCTTTATTTTCAACAAATTTGAATATATCCAAATTTATAAATCCACAAACATGCCAAAAGTAAGGGTCTTGGTTCTGATCTGGACATTGAGACAAAACTGTGTCAATATATCCTCTAGCGTTTTCATATGCTTTGGACTTATATTTTTGCAGTAAAAGCATTTTCTCAGGGCAATAAGTAGATTGAGAGAACATGGTGGAAAAAACCCCAAATATAAAAACTGCTGATAATATGTTTTTAAAGAAACTCATATTGTTGAATAAGCTAATTTAGTTAAAGTTTGTCCTATTTTAAAATTGTTCTTTTCTGCCTCAGATTTATTTAATTGAAACTTAAGTCTACTTTGTACATAAACAAAATTAATCATAGAACTGCTAGAGTTAGATATATCCGTAAGCTCTGTAACTAATAAAGTTTTTTCGTCCAAGACTTTTTTAACCTTTGAAATAGTATTGGTTTCATCTTTTCCAACAAAGAGCATATGACAGTCAGAAATATCAGATGTAGATTCGTAAAAGTCAAAAATTATTTTTTGACTACCTGTCATCTTTCCTTTAAAGTTGGCACTAAGCTGGTCAAATAAGTCTTTACTTCCGTAAATTCCAATTGTGAAATCTCCAGTGTTATATGCACTTGGCCAGTATACATTTTTAGCAAATGAATAAAGATATATCCCCTGAAGCTTCATTCTTGATGCTTTTGCAGGATCAGGCTGAGAAAATATACTTGAGGAAGTTAAAAGTATAATTAATCCAAATAAAAACGATATTTTTAATCTGCTAGACACTTTATAAAGTTAATGTAAAAATAGCAAAGAATTCTAGACTCTTAAAAACTTTATTGTTATTTCACTTTTTTTTCATGTATTTAGTCCTACTCTTAATGGCCTTTTTCTTCAAGTTTTCCTTGTCGTATTTATTACTGTAGGCCATTTTCCTGTGTTTGGAAGTAAAGCTATCCTCCTCTATCCCAGTAGGTTTGTAAAATCTCTTGCCTTTGAATTTAAAAGGATCGTGGTCCAAGCCAATTATACCATTGTTTTTTTTTACATTAACAAATGAGTCCTTTTGTTTTTTAGAAAACAAAGACTTTGTAGCATAAATCAACCCAATTTTATTTCGTTTTTTTATGTTATTTCCTTTTCTTTTTTCAGTGAAAGGATCTCTATATTGAGATATATTTCTTGTTTTTGAAAAAAAAACAGGAAAAAGGATAGGAATATGAAAAATATTCTTTGAATCATAAACCTTATTAAAGTTCTGGCTCCTGAGGCATTTCTTTGGTTAAATCTCTATCAAAAAGATATAGACCTGCTTTATCATTGCCAATCATATTAAGTCTATCGATGATGGTTCTTGCCAAGGCTTCTTCTTCTAATTGCTCTGCAACATACCACTGCATAAAATTATGGGTTGTAAAATCTTTTTCGTCTAAACAAAGTCCTACAATATTATTTATGCTTTCAGTAACGTTTAACTCATGTTCTAGCAAAGATTCAAAGACATGGGTTAAAGATTTAAAAGTCTTAGGTGGCTGTATCAAGGCTGGAATCAAGGCCTTACCACCTCTTTCGTTAATGAATTTTACCAATTTTAACATGTGTTGTCTCTCCTCGTCGCTGTGGTGGTATAAAAATGAAGATGAACCACTTAGCCCTTTTGTTTCTGTCCAAGAGGCCATAGATAAATAAAATTGAGAGGAAGATGCTTCTAGCTCAATTTGCTTATTTAATGCTTTTTCAATAACTGCTTTTAACATAATTATTTTTCTGCAAATATAACTCTTTTCAAATTCTTATAAAATCTCTATTAAAAACAGCCTCTTATTCCTTTTAGTGTACAGTATATATATTCAATTATAATTCTAATTATGGAATTAATTTATAATTTCGTCTTGCATGGTATTTATTACAAAGTTGATTAAACACACATTCATACTATTTTTAATAGCTAATTTTTTAGTTATTAACGCTTTTTCTCAAACAAATATTAACGGGAAGATATTGGATGAGGAAACCAATGAAGAACTTATTGGCGCATCAGTTAAAATAGTTAATTCTAGCTATGGATGTGTAACAGATTTTAATGGTGATTTTGTAATTAAAACAAATATTCCTTTGCCATTTAGCATAGAAGTTTCCTACATCGGATACGATTCTAAAGTTATTGATTTGATTGACAATCAAAGATTAAAAGTTGGTTTGAAAAGCAAAGATTTACAGCTCAAGGCAGTTGAAGTAATTTCTGGGATAAGTAAAAAACTTAAAGAATCTCCTTTAAGTATTGAGTCTATGGACATTAATGATATCAAGCAAACTTCTGCTACCAATTTTTATGAAGGGCTAAGTCATATGAAGGGGGTTGATATGACCTCAGCAAGTCTTGGTTTTAGAGTGATAAATACAAGAGGGTTTAATAGTACTTCCCCTGTTAGGTCACTACAAATAATTGATGGTGTTGACAATGCGTCACCAGGACTAAATTTTGCTCTCGGAAACTTCCTTGGCGCCTCAGAGTTAGACTTAATGAAAGTAGAAATTATTTCTGGTGCAAGTTCTGCTTTTTACGGCCCCAATGCATTTAATGGCGTTATAAGTATGGAGACAAAAAATCCATTTTTATTTCCTGGATTTTCAGCAAGTGTTAAACTAGGAGAACGTTTTTTAAATGAGTATGCTGTTAGATATGCCAAAGTAGTAAAAGATAAAAAAGGAAAAGACAGGTTTGCTTATAAGTTTAATATCTATTACATGAATGCTGACGATTGGGTAGCAGACAATTCTGCAAGTGTTGCGGATTTAGAAACTAATGAAAGTAGCCCTGGTGGATACGATGCAGTAAATAGATATGGAGATGAAAACCTAAGTCCTATATTAAATCAAATGATATATGGCTTGGACGGGGAAGCCGATACTGCTAGTATAATGGCCTATCCCGGCCTTGAAAGATGGCACAGAAAAGGTTATTGGGAGCAAGATTTGGTAGACTACAATACCGAAAATCTTAAAACAAGTTTTGGGATGCATTACTTGTTTGACAATTCTATGGAGCTCTTTTCTTCCTCCAATTTTTCTACAGGAACAACCGTTTATCAAGGAGACAATCGTTTTAGTTTAAAAAACATTAGATTTTTCCAGAATAAACTAGAGCTTAAAAAAGACAATGATTTTTTTATTAGACTTTATGCAACTCACGAAGATGCTGGAGATAGTTACGATGCTGTTTTAACTGCGTTTCAACTGCAGAATGCTGCAGCATCAGATGTTGACTACCATGAATTATATAAAACCTATTGGAGAGATAATATTTCTCCAAAAGTAGAAAGCTTAGATCCTTCGGTTAATTGGCTTCCATATTTTGATCCAGTTACTCAAACTGCATATCCTGTAAATTTTACAGATATTTTCAATGTTATTGATAATATTCCTATGGATTCTCTAGTTGCTTGGCACCAACAAACTGCTAACAACGCCAACAATTCTCATCCAAATATGGGGGTAACTTCTTTTTATGAAGTTGGGACTAACAGTTTTGACTCTTTATTTAATAAAATCACTTCTACTGCTTCCGTTCTTGACGGTGGATCAAAAATTGTAGACAAATCTGCTCTTTATCATGGGCATGGAGAAAAAATTTGGGAAAATGACTTTTGGAAGATTACTCTTGGCAGCAATTTCAGAATTTATACTCCAAAATCTGGAGGATCTTTATTTAGCGACACTAATTCTATAACCACCAATGGAGATACCATAATAAATAGAATAATTAACAAAGAAGTTGGTAGCTACTTAGGAGTTGAAAAAAGCTTTTTAAGCGATCAATTAATTTTAAAAGGATCGATGAGGTTAGATAAAAACCAAAATTTCAATATTATTCCAACACAGGCAATTTCTGGAATTTATAATATAAATGAAAATCATACTATAAGATCTACCTTTACTTCTGCTATAAGAAACCCAACACTATTAAACCAATACCAGTATTATAATATTGGAAGAGCTAAACTAGTTGGGAATATTAACGGATACGAGAATCTTTACACTATAGAATCTATTTATTCATATTCAACGTCTGGAAGAAATACAGATTCA
>JGI20157J14317_10002291_pt1 | contig 16544 bp, 12 predicted proteins | sample COG_07_FD_14317 | JGI IMG/M metagenome (IMG submission 14317)
TGATTAAATATGGTTTGATTACGGATTATGATTTTTTAGAGTGGCTGGAGGCCAATGCTCAGATGCTATTAAATCGAGATGAGAATGCCCTCGCTTATGCTATAGAAAAGTCCTGTATTAACAAGGCTAAGGTAGTTGCTGCGGATGAAACTGAACAGGGTGTGCGAGCAATACTCAATCTTGGACATACCTTCGGTCATGCTATTGAGACTTTTCAAGAATACACTGGTTTTTTACACGGGGAAGCAGTGGCCATAGGAATGTTAATGGCGATGGAGGTTTCTGTGCTAGCAGGGCATTTAGTGGATAAAGATGTGCAAAGAATTAGAAGTCTACTAGAGGTTTTTTCTCTACCTTCAAGACCGCCAGATAATATGACTTCGACTGACTTTATCTCGCTAATGTATCGAGATAAGAAAGTGCTTGATGGCAAGCTCAGGCTTATATTACTCAGAGCATTAGGGGATGCCTATATTGAGGATGATTCCTCGCAAAGTTGGTTGGAAAAAGTTTTAATTAGCACATGCGGCGCATAAGGCGTCAGGCAAGAATATCCGTGTAACTAGTTAATCATGCCGTGAATATTCGATATTTTGGTTGAATTCGATCTAAAACTGCACTTTTAATGGCCTCTGTTGCGGTCTCACTGCGTAATCACGTTTGTCGAAATCGGTTTGGAAGTGTAAAATGCGTGTCCCTCGGAGATAGATCGGGGCACAGCAATCATGTCCCATAAACCACATCCGTAGCCCTCAACGAAGAATTAGTGAATATGAATGAAGCGACACAGTTTGGCCTATATGACAGTGCTTTCGAAAAAAGTAGTTGTGGCGTAGGGTTTCTCACTCGCAAAGATGGCAAGCAGACTCACGAACTTTTAGTTAAGGGGCATGAGGCACTCTGTGCAGTGCCTCACCGTGGTGGCATGTCAGCTGAAGGTGTCGGAGATGGCGCCGGTGTGTCCGTTGATCTATCAGTTGAGTTCTTTAATAAAGTGACTAACTCCGATTTAACCCCTGGTGAATTTGGAGTTGGCAACTTCTTCTTACCAAACGATCCAAGTCAGCATCAATGTGCCAGAGAATTGGTCGATCAAGCATTAGAAGCTCAAGGGATGAAAATTCTTGTTACTCGCGATGTACAAGTTGATAATTCTGTTTTACGTCCGGCATCAGTTAAATATCAATTACCAATTGCCCAGTGGGTATTTGCTGCGCCAGCAGGAGTTAGAGGGACTCAACTAGATAAAGTCATTCACAAGGCCCTGCTAGCTATAGAGTCAAAGGCCTACACAGAGGTAGCGCTTGATGGGCTCTATCCTTTATCGATGTCAGCGCAGATGCAAGTCTTGAAAGGGCGATTGAATTCTAATGAAATAATTCCGTATTTCCTAGATCTTAATGATTCATCCCACAGCATTCATACGCTGTACTTTCATACACGATTCTCGACGAATACTGATCCTCATCCGTCTATGGCTCAGCCATTTAGGTTGATGGCTCACAATGGCGAATTAAATACCGACAAAAAGAACCGTCTCTCTGAGACAGCTATTGCACGCTCTAAAGAGAATAATATTATTAGGCCAAAAGGCCAGTCGGATAGTTGTCGTTTAGATCAGACGCTTCAATCTCGAGTTGTTGAGGATGACCTTGATTTGGTTACTGCGGTTGTTTCAATGATGCCGCCAGCATGGGAAAACGATAAAACGCTCTCACCCAATGTCAGGGCTATGCTCGAGTATTTTTCTCTCTATGAGGAGAAAAATGATGGCCCTGCGGCGTTAATTTTTGGTGACGGTTCAATCATTGGAGCTCGGTTGGATAGACTTGGTCTAAGGCCGCTCAGAAGTATAGAAACTGAAACGTACTTAGCGGTTATGTCAGAAGCGGGCCAGATAGATTTTGGTGATGAACCTGTTTTGAGTCGAGGACGCATCGAAGCCGGCGGAATGCTCTACTATGATCATTCGCAAAAACGTTCTTTTGGTACTGAAGAGGCTTTAGAACTGCTGGCCAGCCAACGTAATTACCTTGATTTAGTTGAGAAAGCTCGTATTGCAATTGAGGATTTGCCTGACATTCCGGCGAAGAAACGTCCTTGTCTACTAGTTACTCAGGTGATCTTCCTTTGGCGGGACGATATGTAGCCTATTCTCAAAATCAAGAATGTTTTCGCTTCATGATAGATCCAATGTTGGCCACTGGGACTGAAAAGGTCTCTGCCATGGGTTATGGCAATGCAATTAATGCGCTTTCCGACAATGAAGGGGGAGTTGCTAAGTATTTTTCCCAGCGTTTTGCGCAAGTAACTAATCCGCCTTTAGACTCAATTCGTGAAATTGAGGGAATGACTATGCGTGTCGCTCTTGGGACTAAACCCAATATTGGTGCGAAGCCTGGCCGCCAAATTGTTCTTCAATCTCCGATTCTTAATCACGCACAGATACTTAGAATTCGATCGCAGAAAGAGACTCCCGTTGGCCGTTTTTCAATGTTATTTAAGCCGATCTTTGGTGACGTAGAGGCGAATAAGAGGTCGCTAATTGACGGAATTGATGGGGTTTGTGACGATGTTGAGCAGTTTGCACGAGAGCAAGGTGGTATCGCCATCATTAGTGATCGCCATGTAACACGGTCCCAAGGTTCTATTTCCATGACTCTGATCGTGTCGGCGATTAATCAGCGGCTTATTGAAACGGGTCTCAGATTGAGGGTTTCTTTGATTGTTGAGAGCGGACAAATTTGTTCGTCACACCATGTTGCCTGTGCTTTGGGATTTGGTGCCGCGGCAGTTTATCCAATGGGTGTGCAGATGCGTGCTGAAGATAAGTTTTCTGATGATGCTGATGGTGCTTATCAGAAGTTTGCTAAGGCTGCAGAAAAGGCTTTGATGAAGACTATGGGTAAGGTTGGTCTTTGCACCGTGGAGAGCTACTCGGGTGGAGAGTTTTTTGAGCCTAATTTCTTAAACACAAACGATCCGGTATTCCGTCGCTATTTCCCTAACATGAAGTCCCCGGTTGGGGGAGTGGGCTTTACTGAGATTGCTCAAGCTCACGCGGATTGGCATGAGCGAGCACTTATTTGTGAGGTAGAAAGCGATATCCCCATGTTAGGGCTTTTCAAAGAGCGAGCAGGAGGTGCCGGGCACTCATATGGTGTGGCAGCAGTTCGTGGCTTTGTTGATTTAACAGAAGAACCTATCGCTTTTGACACAGACAATGATGCCGATACCAACGATGTGTTGAGACTTTTGACTCTTAATCGCATGGAAGGTGCTTTTGGAATTAGCGATGAGGGATACACGAACACGAGTTTTGATCGACTTACACCCCAAGCAATCAATGAGTTCAAGATCACACCCGGATATAGAGACTTCTCTCGAGCTATGACGGAAGAAAGGTCTACTAGGCCGGCTGCATTAAGAGATGTCTTGGCATTCCCTGCGGATGTTTCATTCCTTTCTAAATCGGATGAATTTAAGCGTGAGATGATGTTGTTTAACAGAGCGGGAAACAATCATTTTGTTATTCGAGGTTTAAACTGTGAAATGCTAGCAGATGATCAATATGCACTCCGTTTGACAGGTCCTCTGGCCGATCAATCTTCAAGGTTAGACGCTTTAGCGGCCTCATTTGTTGATCGTTTCGGCGTAGACATCATTGACCAATCAATTAGCGCTGATATTTTAACATTACATGTGTCCGGTGCCGCTCAGGATTATGTGAGTCGCTTGCGGAGAGCTAAACCAAAAGTAGATTTATCTGAGGTTCAGCCTGCCAGTGAAATCACCCCACTTTTAGCCTCCGGTGCCATGAGTCATGGTGCTTTGGTTGCCACTGCCCATGAAGCCGTAGCTCATGGGACTAATATGGTCGGTGGAATGTCTAACTGTGGGGAAGGTGGTGAACATCTTTCTCGCTACGGCACTATCCGCGCCTCTCGTATCAAACAATTTGCCTCTGGCCGCTTTGGTGTTTGGGCTGGTTATCTAGCTGACCCAATGCTTGAAGAGATAGAAATAAAGATTGGTCAGGGAGCTAAACCTGGAGAAGGTGGTCAGTTGCCAGCACCTAAGGTTAATGTGGAAATAGCTGCTGCGCGTGGTGGTGTCCCTGGTGTAGAGTTAATTTCGCCTCCACCTCATCATGATACATACTCGATTGAGGACTTGGCCCAGCTTATACACGACGCTAAAGCCGCCAGGGTGCGTGTGATCGTTAAACTGGTCTCTTCTGATGGAATTGGAACAATAGCCGTCGGCGTAGCAAAAGCTGGTGCTGATGTGATTAATGTTGCAGGCAATACTGGAGGCACTGGGGCGGCTTCAGTTACTTCTTTAAAGTATACAGGGCGGGCCGCAGAGATCGGTATAGCGGAAGTCCACCAAGCTCTGTGTGCTAACGGATTGCGCCAAAAGGTCGTACTTCGTTGTTCTGGAGCCCACCAAACAGGTTCAGATGTTGTTAAGTCAGCATTAATGGGTGGAGATAGCTTCGAGTTTGGTACTACAGCGTTGATGATGCTGAAGTGTGTCATGGCAAAGAACTGTAATATCAAATGCCCAGCGGGTTTAACGACAAATCCTGAGGTGTTTGATGGTGACCCTCGAGCTCTTGGACAATACCTACTCAATATTGCCCATGAAGTAAGAGAAATTCTTGCGGATTTGGGGTTGAGATCGTTGCGCGATGCCAGAGGCCGCTGTGATTTGATTCATCTACTAGATCATCCCTCATCAGTAGGACAGTTAGATCTCAGAGCAATGCTGACTGTAGTGGAGGAGCGAAAGATCGACCAACCAATTTATATGGAACGTGACTATGCCGTTGATGAAGGCTTTATTGGTGTTATTCGTAAGGCACTGGTAGATCAAAAGCAGCTATCAATAGAATTACCGAATAGTCAGCCATTAAACAACTGCAATAAGAGTGTGGGTGGGCAACTTGCAATAGATATTGAGCGTATGCTCAATCATGAGTTGAGGGATCTTGATTTACCTGCAGTGCTCAAAGACAGGCGAGGAAGGCGCTTTTTACGGAACGGTGCAATAAAAATAGCGACTCATGGCTCTGCAGGTCAGTCCTATGGTGCATTCTGTAATGACGGCATGCTGATGGAGCATACGGGGACTTGCAATGATGGTGTTGGTAAGACTGCTTGCGGTGGGGAGCTCATAATTCATGCACCACGAGGAGGGTCTGATAAACCTGGGACTAATGTTCTCATAGGGAATTTTGCACTATTTGGCGCTACTGGGGGCCGATTATTTGTTGAGGGCCAGGCTGGAGATCGGTTTGCTGTGCGTAACTCAGGGGCTACAGCAGTGGTTGAAGGTGTAGGTGATTTCTGTGCAGAGTACATGACCAATGGCGCAGTGCTGAACTTAGGAGCATTTGCCAAGGGTTTCGGTAACGGTATGTCAGGTGGGTTCGCCTATCAATATGATCCTTACAAGAAGTTCACTCACTGTATCAGCCACGATTCTGTGCTGCTGGGTTATGTAGATAACAATACTGAGGAAGCGGAAATTCATGCTCAAGCAATACACACTATGCTGCAGTGGCATGCCAAATCAACCGGATCTAAAAAGGCGTCATGGCTCCTTAAAAATTGGAATGTTGAGCGCGCAAATTTTGCTTACATAACTCCCCGAGCGCTCTTACAGTATCAGGATTCTGAAGCTATTTTAGAGGCCAAGCCGCGTAAAGAGCTAGCTGAGGAACTCGCCAGTGCTCTTGCGGCATTTCAAGTTAATAAGCTTAAAAAGGCGTGGCGTTCTGGACAGCCGGTTATGAAAGGCTCAGTCCCCAACCCTGATTTGGCTGAGAGTGGCGATATGTATGAGCTCATAAATACCTACTCGGTGCTCGATGCAGCTCAAAAAATAGCTCTTAAAAAACTTCCTGGCTCAACATCTGTGGAAGACCCCGATGTGATTAAAATAACTCGCAATCTCATTTTGACCGAAGATTTTGGGTTGATGAATGCTCTACTTCGACATGCACGCGAGGCTATTTCAGGGTATAGTGCTGACGAACTTGCTGCCATGATTGCGGGCAAGCGTCTCAATGATTTTAAAGAAGCTCTGAGTTTGCGAAATATTTTATCAATGGATAGCCCTGCTACCTATGGGTGGATATTACATCAGCAGCAGAAAAACAAAGCTGCGTTGGGTCGAATTCCAAGCTTTGAAGAACTATTTGCACATAACGCGTTGAGTGATATTTTGCCCAATGTCAGTTAATACTGAGGCCGTTTAATGAAACTTCCATTTATACCAGAAGATGCTCCTTTTACTGGTGACCAAAAATCTTGGTTAGCGGGCTTCCTTGCAGGTATGCAATCGGCGAAAACAATAACTGGGAGTCAATTGGGTACAGCGGCCAATACTGCAGCTTCGACGGCACCCTTGGTTAACATTCTCTATGGTACTCAAACCGGTAATGCTGAGGGTTTAGCAATGGATGCTGCAGCTGCTGCCAAAGCGCAGGGGTTTCAGGCTGTAGTCCAAGGTTTAGATGATGTGAGTATAGAAGCATTCGCGGCGATGAGGAGAGTTATTATCACCATCGCCACGTATGGTGAAGGAGAAATGCCAGATAATGCAGGTTTATTTTGGGAGAGCATATACAGTTCTGAGATGCCTAAATTACCCGACATGCAGTTTGGCGTTCTAGCACTTGGCGACTCCGGGTATGATGACTTTTGTCAGGCGGGAAAGCTACTTGATGTGCGTCTTGAGCAGCTTGGTGCCCAGCGGTTGGTCGATCGCTTAGATTGTGATGTAGATTTTGAAGATGTTGCGGAGGAATGGATTAATAAAACGATCCCTTTAGCTAATGATGGCCAAGCGGTCGCTCCAACTGATAAACCCACTCCTGCGGTTGTTAAATCCATCTGGAATAGAAAGAATCCATATCCGGCCACACTAGCAGTTAATTACCTTCTTTCTGGTGAATTATCTGGTAAAGAGATTCGACACTATGAGTTTGACCTAGAGGACAGCGGTTTGGTCTATGAAACTGGGGATGCTCTAAATGTCATGCCGGTAAACGATGACGAATTAGTGGCAAAGATCTTAGAACGACTTTTAGTGAGTGGCGATATTATTCTTGAGGGACAAGAAAAATCACTTACTGAGCTGCTGACATTCCAGTATGAAATTTCTACCCCCTCCCGCAAGCTTATTGCCGCAGTGGAGGCTCAGGCTAAAGATGAGATGTTTTCCCACGTTGTCAAAAATGGAGATAAAGAGGCTTTAGCCGACTACCTGTGGGGTAAGGATACTCTTGATTTATTGAATATAAACTCTGAGATATACTTTTCTGCGTTAGAATTTTTAGCATTGCTCAAGCCTCTGCAGCACCGAGCATACTCGATTTCTTCAAGCCCTAACAAACATCCAGGTTCAGTTCATTTAACCGTAGCTTCAGTGCGATGGAACGATAATGGGCGTGACCACCTTGGAGTATGCTCCACATTTTTGGCTGATCGAATTGCACAGAATGGCAAGGCAGGTGTTTTTATATCACCTAACAAGGCGTTTCGTATCCCCAGTAACGACGATGCTCCAATGATTATGGTGGGTCCTGGTACTGGGGTAGCACCTTTCAGGGCTTTTTTAGAAGAGCGCCAAATACGTGGCGCAAAAGGTCAAAATTGGCTATTTTTTGGTGATCAAACAAGAGCTTCTGATTTTATTTATGAGCAGGAATTAATAGAGTTGCAGGCAGCGGGTGTACTAACGCGCCTTGATTTAGCTTTTTCGAGGGATCAAAAAGAAAAAGTTTATGTACAGAATAAAATGCATGAACATGGCGCCGAACTTTACCAGTGGCTCGAAAATGGCGGCTACTTTTATGTTTGTGGAGATGCGACTCGCATGGCGAAAGATGTGGACCAAGCTCTTTGCGACATTATCGCGGCTCAGGGTAGTCTAAGTAGTGACAAGGCCAAAGAGTATGTTAATAATCTAAAGCGTGAAAAACGCTATCTACGCGACGTATACTAGTCGTCCCACCTTATTGACTTAAATTATTTATGACAGAATTAAAAAACGATCGATTTTTACGAGCATTAGCTCGGCAACCGGTTGATAAAACACCAGTGTGGATGATGCGCCAAGCAGGGCGCTATTTACCTGAATATCGTCAGGTTAGGGGACAGGCAGGTGACTTCATGAGCCTGTGCAAAAATACAGAACTAGCCTGTGAAGTCACTCTGCAACCTCTTGAGAGATTTGAATTAGATGCAGCGATTCTTTTTTCAGATATTCTAACGATTCCCGATGCTATGGGTTTAGGGCTTTATTTTGCTGAGGGTGAAGGCCCTAAATTTCATAAACCTTTACGAAGCGAAGCTGATATAGACCAACTTGAGGTGATTAACACGGCTGTAGATCTAACTTATGTAACTGATGCTGTGTCTATGATTCGTCAAGAACTGAATGGTCGTGTTCCCTTAATTGGATTTTCTGGGAGTCCTTGGACATTGGCGACCTATATGATTGAAGGACAGAGCAGTCGTGACTTTACTCGCGCTAAAACAATGCTATACACACAGCCTGAGTTACTCCACCAACTACTCGAAAAACTTGCTCTTTCTGTTATTGATTACTTAAATGCGCAAATTCTCGCAGGTGCACAGGTAGTACAGATATTCGATACCTGGGGAGGCGCACTAAGTCATAGTGCTTATCTTGAATTTTCTCTTACATACATGGCTAAGATTGTCGATGGTCTGATTAAGCAGGCCGATGGCCGAGACGTACCCGTGATTCTTTTCACCAAAGGGGGTGGTCTTTGGTTAGAAGCTATGGCAGATACAGGCTGTGATTGTCTCGGACTAGATTGGACGGTCGATATAGGGGCTGCTCACCATCGAGTTGGTGATAAAGTTGCTCTTCAAGGCAATATGGATCCAGCGATCCTCAGAGCCAAGCCAGAAGTTATTCGGGGGGAGGTTAAGAGAATCCTAGGATCTTTTGGTCAAAATGACGGCCATGTGTTCAACCTTGGCCATGGAATTACTCCTGATATTAACCCTGATAATGCTAAGATTTTTATCGATGCTGTACATGAGTTCTCAAGCTCCAATTAAATCCAGAGGTGCACTAGTTGAGAAGTGCCAGTTTCTCTCCCATTATAACGGGGGCTTTTGGACTTAAGTGTTCTAGTCCGGAGACTTTATTTTTGCCAAACAAAACAATGACTGTCGAACCAAATCGAAATTGGCCAATTTCTTCTCCTTTGGCATAAGCAAGTTCTTGGTCAGAGAAGTCACACTCTCGCACCGCACCAGGCCCTGGTTTTTCGTATCCACCCCAGACGGTTTCAATACCAGCAACTAGCATTGCGCCAACAAAAATAACGGCAAAATCACCCACTGACTCAGAGTCAAATTCACAGACTAATCGTTCATTACGCGCAAATAAGCCGTCCAAACCCTGCGCAGTTTTGTCGTTGACCGAGAAAAGTTCGCCGGGGATGTAGCGGGTAGTGACGCAATTTGCCAGCAGTAGGCATATGCACACGGTGGTAGTCTTTAGGAGACAGATAAATGGTTGCAAAGAATCCATCTTGAAACTTTTGGGCTGAGGATGAATTACCTAAAAGACGACTGGCAGAATAATCAATACCCTTGGCTTGCAGAATTAGCTGTCGGTTTATTATACCCGCTTGGCTAATAACACCGTCAGCGGGGCAACAAATGATATTGTCGTCATTATCAATGGGTCGTGCGTCAGTCCTTAGTGCTCTGGTAAAAAAAGCATTAAAGTTGTCGTAATCGTTCAAATCAGCACTTGCGGCTTCTTCCATATTAATAGCGAACACAGAAATAGCCCGGTTTATTAGAAAATTCTTTAGCCAAGTTCGCTTCGATTCCGCCAGCTTTCCAACGAGTCTAGATAGGGCATGCTTGGGAAGTATTCGTTGAATGGCGACAAAAATGTCGGCGCTGTGACTCATAGATTTCACTCTTTTATGTTAAACAAGTTATTACAAACAACATTCAAAAACCGTACTCTATGGGCGTGTGGTCAAGGTTGCCCCATTCAGCCCAGGAACCTCCATATCCGGTTATTTTCTCATAACCTAGGATCCGTGCAACCATATATGTAAAGCTCGAACGTTGATGTAGTTGGCAATGGGTAGCGATAATTTTGTCTTTAGTAAGACCGAAATCGTCAAGAATATTTTGCGCGTTCTGTTTAATCCGTAAATTATTATTTTGATCTATCAGTTCAATCCATTCAAGGTTTGTTGCCCCCGGAATATGGCCGCCGCGATTAGCCCGCATTATTTCTCCAGTATATTCCTCTCGACGGCGAGCATCCCAAACTGCAAAGTCAGTACAACCCAATTGACTGATAATCTGATCTGCATTAACAGTTGCAGATAAATTTGCAAAGTCGCAGCCAATCATAGGGTCGCAGCTCTTGGGCAGGTTTGCTTCACTCTCAGTTTTATGCCTTTCTTTGATCCAGGCAACGATACCGCCATTTAAATAGGACCATTGATGTAGGCCGACTAAATCTAAAATCCAGGCCAATCTGCCGGCCCAACCGCCGCCCTCATCATCATAAATTACCACATGCTTGGACGGATTTATGCCTAGGCAGCCTAACAAGGATTCGACCTCTGAAAAGCTAGGATGTTTACCTAGTGCCGGAGGTGCATTTGACATTAGTCGAGTTCCTTTAAGATGCAGAGCTCCAGGTACATGAGACCGAGCATATAGCTCAGGCTTGCAAAGATCGACAATTACCAGGTCTTCTCGTCCAAGAAGCGCTTCCAATTCCGAGGGTTCCAGTAATCTTGACAATGGTGTGGCCATTAGCCGTCTCCAAATCTATCTGCTAGTCAGTGTCAGCTGAGTACTCTAAGTAGCTACAATCGACTAGATTCCTGCGACAGAAGTATCTGCCGATAATTGTGCAATCTATCTGCGAGCACCTTATTGGTTGCCACAGCAGCCAGAAGGCTGCATCCAATTTCTTTATTGTGATTACAATCACGAAATTTGCAATGGCCGAGATAAGGACGAAAGTCAATAAAGCCATTTATCACCTGATCTTTAGTAAGATGAGTTAATGCAAATTCTCTTATTCCTGGTGAGTCGATAAGGGTGCCACCGCCAGATAAATGAAAAAGCTTAGATACAGTGGTCGTGTGAGTGCCTTTCTCTTTACCCACAGATAGGGGCCCCACTTGCATATTAGCTGCGGGTTGTAAGAGATTAATCAGTGAGGATTTGCCGACTCCTGACTGGCCCACAAATATCGCAGTGCTCTTCGCAAGATAATCTTGCAGAGCGTCAATACCCTGCCCAGTTTTGGCTGAGACTTGAAGAACATCGTATCCAACGAACTGATAGTTTTTAACTAACTGACTAATATCATCAAACTCACTACTATCCAGCATGTCGGATTTATTAAGGATTAGCACTGGCTTAATGCCCTGCACCTCAGAAGCAACCAAGTAGCGATCTAGTAGATTACTAAAAGCAGCAGGCTTGGGTGAAAAGACAATTGCGATTAGGTTAACATTCGCGGCAACTGGCCGTAATTTCCCATAGATGTCTGGTCGCATTAATTCTGACTCGCGGTCTTGACGAGCAACTATAACTCCATGTGGTTCTGCAAACCTCCATATCACTTTATCGCCTGTCACTAAATTCTCAAGATTAGCCCTCATATGGCAGCGGACGACACGACCCTGGATCTCTGTTTCTGCGGCTTCAACATCCACCTGAGCACCAAAGTTTGTGACGACTGTTCCGAGTATTTCTGGACCAAGATTATTTAGATTTTCTATCTCTTCTACCGCCACGGCATTGCTATTGATCGCTCGCTGGCGTCTTCGTTCCTGAATGGATTGAATGCGATCTTTTTGACGATCACTCAGTCTACGTTTGCTCATAGGGTTTAGAAACTAATACTCATAACTCATTAATCCAATGTAACTGAAGGCCATCTCTGGCGTTATAGGCGCTAAGGATATAGCATTACTAGCTTAAGTAACATCTAGTAACGGACTTGCTGTTGCCAAAATGTCAAAATGGGATTCCTATGACGAACAAGAATGAGCTTAATTTAATCTGGATTGATCTGGAGATGACTGGATTGGATCCTATGAAAGAGAGAATAATCGAGATCGCTACAGTTGTGACTGATTCAGAGCTGAACGTCTTGGCAGAGGGCCCATCTGTAGTTATTAATCAGCCAGATAGCTTGCTATCTAAAATGGATGACTGGAATACTCGACAGCACGGTGGTTCGGGATTGACCGAGCGTGTTCGAACTAGCCAGATTAGCGAATCTGAGGCAATGGAACAAACCATCAGCTTTTTGGAGCAATGGGTTCCCTCAGGGCAATCACCCATGTGTGGTAACTCAATTGGCCAAGATAGGCGTTTTTTAGTCCGTTATATGCCTGAACTAGAATCTTTTTTTCACTATCGAAATTTGGACGTTAGTACTCTGAAAGAATTGATCAAACGATGGCGTCCTGACCTTGCAAATGGTTTTGTGAAAAAAGGGAGTCATTTGGCGATGGATGATATTCACGACTCAATTGCAGAGTTGGCCTATTATCGAACTGTATTTATTCGAGACTAAGTTTTTCTTTTTGTTGAGCGATTGCCCACTCAACATGCTTCCCTGACTAGTGCCGAAGGGTGATTAGCCTTGGCTTTAAGTTCATCAAGAATAGTATTGGAGCCTGATGCGTTGCCCAATCCTACCGCGATATTTCGTAGCCAGCGCTCATGGCCAATGCGACGTATCGGCGATCCCTGAGTTTTCTCTAAAAAATCCTCAGCATCCCAATTAAACAAGGTCACTAAAGATGGATCATCGAGGTTGTGTCTTGGAGTGAAATCATCTTCCTGGGTCTGTGAAGCAAATCGGTTCCATGGACATCTGATTTGACAGTCATCACAACCAAATACTCTATTACCCATTAGTGGCCGAAGCTCCTCAGGTATAGCGTCTTTACTTTCAATAGTGAGGTATGAGATGCAGCGACGAGCATCTAAAACATAAGGCTCAGGGAATGCATCGGTGGGACAAACCTTCAAACAAGAGCGGCAGTTACCGCATTTATTTTCTTGTTTTTGGTTGTCAACGGGTAATTTCAGAGAGGTATAGATTTCGCCAAGAAAAAACCAAGAGCCTGCGGACTCGTTGAGCAACAGCGTATTTTTGCCGATCCAACCAAGGCCAGCTTGTTCGGCAATTGGCTTTTCCATGACTGGGGCACTATCTACAAAGGGTCGTTGAGATAAGTTGAGTTCGGGGAGTTCTTGTTCAATTTTTTTGATCAGAGCAGCTAGACGATTACGAATGACTTTATGATAGTCCCTGCCTAAGGCATAGCGAGAGATATAGGCCTTGTTATCGTCTCTTAACACCGCGATCATATTGGTGTCTGCAAGATAATCCATGCGTACCGATATAACTCTGACTGTGTGATCCACCAACTTGTCGACAACATAGCGTTTATCACCATGTTCTCCCATCCACCCCATAGAACCTTGAAATCCTTTTGCCAACCATTCCTGCAGGCGCTTCGACGCGTTGTTTAGGTCAGGCTCAATAATAGAAACTTGTTGGAATCCGTACGCAGCCCCCCAAGATTTGATCTTTGTGGCTAAATTTTCTAGATTTTCGACGTCGCCTTCAATTTCATGCATGGTTTCACAGCTGTTCTGCCTTATAATCGCTCTAATTTTACTGGGATATCATCTCTATGTCGCACTATCTTCTTCATCAAGCTCTATTTAATGCCAGAACTGTTCGCGAAATCGATCAATCAGCTACAGGAAAAGGCGATATTCCAGGTGCTGAATTAATGCGCAGAGCTGGTCAAGCCGCCTTTACCGAGCTGTTAGAAAATTTTGGTCGTCCCGAGTGTATCCATGTGTTTTGTGGATCAGGTAATAACGGGGGTGATGGGTATATTATTGCCTCTCTAGCAGCCAATGAAAACATACCAGTGCAGGTCTATGAATTAGGGAATTTAAAGACCATGTCTGCTGAAACAAAACAAGCTAAACAGATGTGCCTTGATGCCAAAGTGGAATGTAAGCCTTTTACCATAAATTGTAATCTTCCAGAGGGAATCATCGTTGATAGCCTTATGGGGACAGGCTTTGATGGTGATTTGCGAGAGAATTTTGCTGATGCGATTGAGCATATTAACAGCTCATTGCTTCCAGTTTTGTCAGTTGATATACCTTCAGGGTTGTCCAGTGATACTGGGTCTGTAAAAGATATCGTGGTAAACGCAGACGTAACCATAACTTTTGTAGGAGTCAAACAAGGCCTATTTACAGGTCGTGGACCGGCCGTGACTGGTGATGTCATATACGATTCTCTTGATATTCCAGAAACTATTATTCATGAAAAACTCCCTTCTGCTGAATTAATGGACCTTGAAGAGCTAATTGATTACATACCCGAATTTGAAGCCGACGTGCATAAAAACCAACGTGGGCACTGCATGGTGATCGGTGGAGATCATGGAACTGGAGGCGCTTCATTGATGGCCTCTCAGGCTTGCCTTAAAATTGGTGCAGGTTTGGCAAGTCATGCAACACGACCCGAGCATGTTCCAGCAAGCTTGGCGCGGCAACCGGAAGTCATGGCATTTGGTGTGGTCTCAGGGCAAGCTTTAGAGCCATTGCTTGCGCGACCAACAGTATTAGTTGTCGGGCCTGGCCTTGGGAGATCCTCTTGGTCGGAACAAATGTTACAAAAGGCTATGGCCACTAAGTTGCCGATGGTAATCGATGCCGATGCGCTAAATATCATCGCCGATGGTCGTGTGGTAACTGATTTTGAAAATCGGTTATGGGTTATGACGCCCCATCCTGGAGAGGCTGCTCGACTTTTGGGGGTTACTGTAGCTGATATTCAGTCTGATCGGTTTGCGGCTGTTCGCGATCTCCAAGAAAAATACAATGCGGTAGTACTTTTAAAAGGGGCTGGAACCATCATTTCATCTCCGCCCGGCAGGCCATTACGAGTTTGTCCCTATGGTAACCCGGCAATGTCGACGGCTGGGATGGGTGATTTATTGGGTGGAATCATTGGAGGCCTTATTGCTCAAGGAATGGACCTACAAACTGCAACTGAGCTAGGCTGTTGCATGCATTCATTTGCAGCTGACAAAGCCGCAGAAGGATTGGGGCCTCGAGGCTTGGTAGCAACCGATATTTTAGTTTATTTAAGCGATATCTCTAATCAACGGAATTTTGACGAATTGTGAGTAACGGTAGAATAAAAAATCAGGCTACATTTAAAATTGATGATGAAGCAGCGATGATTTCCCTTGGTGGTGATATCGCCGAAGCCTTTAGGCCTAAAATGACTATTACTCTTAGGGGCGATTTAGGCGCTGGTAAAACAACATTGAGCCGTGGGTTACTGCAAAGCCTTGGTCACCAAGGTGCAGTTAAAAGTCCAACCTATACTTTAGTTGAGCCTTATGATCTAGATATTGGTACTGTGTTTCACTTTGATTTGTATCGAGTGATCGACCCAGAAGAGCTTGATTATATTGGTTTTTCTGACTACCTTTTACAAGGTTCTCTGAGCCTAATAGAATGGCCAGAGCGAGGAGATGGGTACCTATCTGATGTGGATGTCTGTGTTGATATTGAACACCATCGGATCGGGAGAGATGTTACTGTTACTGCGCAAACTGTCACTGGAGCAGAATTTCTCATTCGATTGGCTGCAATAAAGAATTGTGACCTTAGTCATGGCTAGGAAACAAAGAAGGTTTCTGTGAATTTAAACTGTCGCTGGATCTATAAAAAATTGAACATAGCCTTTAGCGGACTTTTTGTTATCGTCCTAGTCTTGGTACCTATCTCGGCGATAGGCTCAGATATCGATTCATTGCGCGTGTGGCGATCACCCGAGAAAACTCGACTTGTTATAGATTTGAGTGGGCAGGTGAAACATCAGCTTATTACTCTCCAGAACCCAGATCGATTAGTTATTGATATCAGCGATGCCAAATTTAAGGCGAATATTAAGCAGCTTGATTTAAGTAAAACCTCTATATTGAAGATTCGGCACGCGGTCAGAAATAGCAACGATTTACGCGTTGTTTTAGATCTCAAGGGTAGCGTTAGNCCTAAAAGTTTTGCACTTGAAGCGAATGAAAAATCTGGTGATAGGCTTGTAGTTGATCTTTATGACAAAAAGCAACAGGTAAGCAAAACTGTTGCAAAGATGCTCAAGCGAAATGACCGCAAAATAGTTATCGCGATCGACGCTGGCCACGGAGGTGAAGACCCCGGCGCTTCGGGGCCCAATAGATTACGAGAAAAGCGCGTTGTTCTTCAAATTGCCCAAAAAATTGAAAAGCTATTTGATCAGAATCCATACTTTGAAGGAGTATTGGTGCGTACCGGAGATTACTATGTAGGGCTGCGCAAGCGTACCCGCATTGCCCGCGAAAAAAAGGCTGATTTCTTTATCTCTATTCATGCTGATGGTTTCGATGACCCCCGTGCTTATGGGGC
>JGI20157J14317_10002299_pt1 | contig 16511 bp, 10 predicted proteins | sample COG_07_FD_14317 | JGI IMG/M metagenome (IMG submission 14317)
GTCAAAGAATCAGAAAAGTGGGTTTGTGGCTCGAACAAGGCTTGAATCAATCTGCTCTTCTTGCCGTTGCCATTTAATACAATTGCTTCAGTGCCAAAAGAACTAGTTTTGGTTTTTTGTGTAGCAAAATCAATTCCTTTGATGTTGGTAGTTTGAGCCAATTGCTTTACGGGAATTTGATGCGCATCGAGTAAACGCTTCAAGGCATCCATTTTATCCGTTGGGCCTTCAAGGGCATAGGTGGCATATTTTCCTTTGTTATCGGCATGATAGGCGCTGAATTCTTTGTTCAAACGCATGACATTATTGTGCGCCACTTCAACCGTTGAAAGACCACTTGTGTAGTGATGCGCAATACGATCTTTGAGACTCAATAAATCACCTACGCTGTTGCGAATGCTTAAACCGGCACGTCCGCTTCCACCTTGTTCATAGGTCATCCCGATGGCGCCGTTAAACATGGGATAGGTGTCTCCGTAGCCCGGGTAGAGCAGGTCAAAAACTTCATCTGTAAAATACAACCAGCCTTCTTTGTCAAAATAGCGGCTGTGATTTTTAGCAATGGTAGCCTGAAAATCACGCTGAAAGTCGGTAATGACCTCGTGATAGGGTTCTACTGCTGGCGCAAAATAATAGGGACTATCGACCCCTTGTTCATGAAAATCAACATGTATTTGTGGCATCCAAGCCAAATAGTTAGGCAAGCGTTGTTGCGATTCTTTCTGACTCAACCATGCCCAGTCGCGGTTGAGATCAAAATAATAGTGGTTGTATCTCCCTCCAGGCCAATCTTCAAAATGTTCATTTGCCAAGGGAGAACTATCAAAAGGAGTACTTTTTACTTGGTTATACCAATTGACATAACGGTCTCGTCCGTCAGGATTGATACAGGGATCCATGATCACGATAAGATTTTCTAACCAATCTTGCTTTTCTGTGACCAAGGTGTGCAGGGTTTTAAGGGCTGCTTCGGTACTGGTAGATTCATTTCCATGTACATTATAACTCAACCAAACGATACTGAATTCTTTAGTTGTTTCCTTTGCTCCCTCAGCATATCCAATAGAACGTAAGTGATCTTGACGCATTGTTTCTAATTGAGCAAGATTTTCTGGAGCAGATAAATAAACCAATTGTAATGTTCTGTCCTCATTGGTTTTTCCGTAGGGCGTAGTTTGTGCAAAATCCGAGTTTTCAGCTACGTGATTTACATAGTCGATAACTTGGTGGTGTCTGGTGAACTGAGTTCCTAGTTCATAGCCTAGGAAATCTGATGGTGATTTTAATTGTGCATTGCCGCTTAATCCAAGCATTAAACTGAGCAGCGAAAGGAGTATTTTTTTCATGGTGTTTTTTTATCCTTTGTAAATATATAATTTAATCGATATCTTTTTTATTCACAAGAGAAGGAATATCTTTAGCAGACGAAACAATTACTATGTCAATGTCACGTATTCCTTATCGCGATACAGGTTATTTTTCAACCTTAATATGTGACTTGATTGAGCAGCATCCTGCCCTAGAGGCAATGATTGCTCGACATCCTTCTATAGAAACTTTTGCTGCACAGCTCGAAGAGAAAGAGGCGCACTACACTGAAGCCACTCGAACTGAATTGGTAAAAGCAATTGAGACGCAATACGCTAATTTACCTTTGTCCGATGAAGTATCGGCCAATATTAGATTGCTTCAAGACAAGAAAACGTTTACAATTACCACCGGACATCAATTGAATTTATTTACAGGGCCCTTGTATTTTGTGTTTAAGATTGTTTCGACCATCAACCTCTGCAAACAATTGAAGGCGAGATACCCGAATAATAACTTTGTGCCGATCTATTGGATGGCAACAGAGGACCACGATTTTGAGGAAATATCCTTTTTTAATTTTAATGGAAAAAAAATAAAATGGAGTTATGAGAGCAAGGGAGCTGTAGGGCGTTTGCCAGTCGACAATCTTTTATCATTATTGGATTTATTCGAAGGCTCGATAGGAACAAATAGCGCAGCAAATAAGCTCAAAGAGTTGATAGCGGCAAGTTACCGTTCTTCTGCTAGCTTGGCAGAAGCTACACAGCGTTTAGTTCATCAATTATTCTCATCCTCGGGATTGGTTATTTTGGATGCTGACACACCCGATTTAAAAAAACTATTCATTCCTTATGTTCGTGCTGAATTAAAAGAGAGTCAATGTAAGAAAACGGTATTAGCCTCTATTGATGCTTTACAGAATGATTATTCAGATCAGTACATTCCACAGGTAAATCCAAGAGAGATAAATCTTTTTTATCTCACAGATGATATACGCGAACGTATTGTGAGAACAACAGAAGGCTATGCGACAGTCGATTCAAAAATCGTCTTTTCTGAAGCCAGTATGCAAGAGGAAATCGAGACACACCCAGAGCGTTTCTCTCCCAATGTGCTCATGCGGCCTTTGTACCAGGAAGTGATATTACCCAACCTCTGTTATATTGGAGGTGGTGGTGAAATTGCCTATTGGTTGCAGTTAAAGGGTTTTTTCCAATCGCAAAAGGTTCCATTTCCCATTCTTCTATTGCGTAATTCTGCGGTTTTGGTTGCTGGAAAAACTGCAAAGAAAATAGTTAAACTTGATCTTGATAAACAAGATTTTTTTCTCAAGCGCACAGCTTTGATCAATAAAAAAATCCGTCAAATAAGTAACATTGATTTGGATCTACAGCCTTTTAAAGAAAAATTACAAGAGCAATTCACGCATTTAGAAAGTTTGGTCAACAGTACCGATGCCTCTTTTGCTGGAACAGTGGCTGCCCAAAAACAAAAGCAATTCAACGGGATCGATGCGCTCGAGAAGCGTTTGTTGCAAGCCCAGAAGCGAAAGCTGGTTGATCAAGTGGGGCGATTAAGTGAATTGCATGAAACTATTTTTCCGGGAGAATCCCTCCAAGAGCGACACAATAATTTCTTTCAATTCTATCTTGAATATGGAGAAGAGATTCTTCCGTTGATATCCAAATCATTGGATCCTTTAGAATTGGAATTTTCGTGGATTGAGCTTCCTTAACAATTGTTGAAAATCTTTCATTTCTCTTTTTTCTCACGTGCCGAATAATTGTATTTTTGTGCATGGAAGAAAAAGTACTGATCCTTGATTTTGGATCCCAATATACCCAGCTAATTGCCCGACGCGTTCGTGAGCTATTCATTTACTGTGAAATTCACCCCTATAATAACCCGCCAAAAGACATCAGTCCTTTTAAGGCAGTAATATTATCTGGCTCACCTTTCTCGGTTCGAGGTGAAGATGCTCCTCATCCAGAGTTGAATGAGATAAGGGGTAAAAAACCATTGCTTGCCGTGTGCTATGGCGCACAATATTTGGCGCATTTTTCAGGAGGAAAGGTTAGTCCGTCTGCAACGCGTGAATATGGGAGAGCTAAGCTTTCTGAAATCACACCAAATGAAGCCCTGTTTTCAGGGATAACTACTGGAAGTCAGGTATGGATGAGCCACAGTGATACTATCAAAGAATTGCCCATCAAGGGTGTGCGTTTGGCCAGTACAAATGATGTACATAATGCGGCATTTCGTATTGAAGGTGAAGATACTTTTGCCATCCAATTTCATCCCGAAGTATACCATTCTACCGATGGAAAGCAACTGTTAGATAACTTCCTAGTTAACATTGCTGGAGTCAAACAAGATTGGACACCCGATTCTTTTGTTTCCATGACTCTTGAGAACCTTCGAAAAAAAATTGGCGAAAAGAAAGTCATTCTCGGTCTTTCAGGAGGAGTAGATTCTACCGTGGCAGCGGTGCTGTTGCATCAAGCCATTGGCGATCAGCTCACCTGTATATTTGTGAATAATGGGTTGTTGCGCAAGAATGAATTTTCGAGTGTTTTAGATCAATACAAAGGTATGGGACTTAATGTTAAAGGAGTCGATGCAACTGCGCACTTCATGACAAAGTTAGCGGGACTCTCTGATCCTGAACAAAAACGTAAGGCCATTGGGAATGCCTTTATCGATGTATTTGATGACGAGTCCAAAGAGATTGAGGGGGCAACTTGGCTTGCCCAAGGGACGATCTATCCAGATGTGATCGAATCGATTTCTGTCAACGGACCTTCAGCCACCATTAAATCACATCACAACGTTGGGGGGTTACCCGATTATATGAAGCTCAAAATTGTTGAACCATTACGTATGTTGTTCAAAGATGAAGTTAGACGTGTCGGTAAAAGTTTAGGGATTGATCCAGCATTATTGGGACGTCATCCTTTTCCTGGTCCAGGTTTGGCGATTCGAATTTTGGGAGATATCACCCTCGAAAAAGTGGCCATGCTCCAAGAGGTTGATGCTATTTTTATTCAGGGTCTTCGCGATGCAGGCTTATACGATTCCGTATGGCAAGCAGGTGCTATTTTATTGCCTGTAAATAGTGTTGGTGTAATGGGCGATGAGCGAACCTATGAAAAATGTGTCGCCCTTCGAGCAGTAACTTCTACCGATGGAATGACAGCCGACTGGGTAAACCTTCCGTATGAATTCCTTCAAAAAACCTCAAACGATATAATCAATAAAGTCAAAGGAGTTAATCGTGTAGTGTACGATATTAGCTCTAAACCACCTGCAACCATTGAATGGGAATAATTGTTGATATTGCATAATATATGAGAGCAGTTTTATTTTTTATTGGATTCCTTTTTTTTACAAGCCTTTATGGACAAGAAGCGCCTGAACGTTTTATAACCCACAAGGTAAAAAAGAAAGAGACCCTTTACGGTCTTGCTCGAATTTATAACATTAATGTAGATCAAATTCTAGCATTCAATCCTTTGGTGGAAAAAATTGGGCTGAAGAAAAAAATGCAATTAAAAATACCGGTTTACCCAATTGTTGAGGTTCCAAAAGCAGTTGCATTGAATGAAGGGCTTGAAAAGTATTTGGTTCAACCCAAAGAAACAAAATGGCGTTTGGCCTATCGCTATGGTGTGACCATTCAGGAATTGGAAACCCTCAATCCGCAAATAACAGATGGTTTGAAAGTAGGGCAAGAAATTGTTGTGCCCAAGCGCCTTGAAAGCGAAACCAAAGCCTTGGAAGAGGAATTCAATTATTATAAAGTAAAACCCAAAGAAGGATTTTATCGTATTGAAAAGAAGTTAGGGGTTACAGAAGCTGATTTAATAATGCTGAATCCAACGTTAACAACTACTGGTCTTCAGCAAGGAATGATATTGAAAATTCCGTTGCAAAAGACGGGAGATTTAAGAATTGAGGACGACCTTTTGATTGAAAAAGTGCGGTTAGAAGATTCCCTTTTGACCAATACATATTTGCAAATTGCAGCTTTTTTACCCTTCAAAACGGCTGCAATCGAATTTGATTCGATTGAGAAAACGGATAAATTATTAAAGAAACGTAACATTCATACCATCGCTTTGGATTTTTACATGGGTATGGAAATGGCGATAGCAAAAGCAGATTCTTTGGGAGTTACGACCAAATTAACCGTCTTTGATTCGCAAAATGATAAAGCTGTTATTCAATCTGTGACAGCCAACCATCAATGGGAGGGTACCAGTTTCGTTATTGGGCCACTTATTCCTGGAAATTTTAATGTAGCGGCACAACTGGAAGAATTGCAGTCAATTCCAATGATTGCTCCCCTGTCTTCTAAGGCTGTTAAAAAGCGTCCCAATGTATTTCAATCGGTAAGTGTAATGTCTAAAATGCGTTCAAAAATGATGGACTATCTGGATCAGGTCATTGACACCACCCAGAATGTTATGATTATTGCAGATACACTCAACGCTGATTTTGCCTCTAAGTTACAGCTCAAATATCCCTTTGCAAGCCGTGTGTACCAAGAGCCTGGTGGCTTTGTGATTCCAGACTTGGTAGATTCGTTGTTGATTGATTCCCTGCCCAATAAGGTTATTTTTGAATCTCAAGACTTGAATCTAGTGGCAAACGTCATCTCATTATTAAACTCTCAGGTATCCAAAGATCGTGATGTGCAGCTGTTTACCACCATGCGCACATCAATCTACGACAATACAAATATTTCGCGCAAACATTTAGGTAACCTCAAGTTTACCTATACAAGTGGTGCACATCCAAAAGACAACGTTGCTCGTGCGGCATTTAAAGACGCCTTCCAGAAACGTTTTGGCGATTACCCCTCTAAAGAAGCCTATCGCGCCTATGACGTAACCTTGGATGTAATTCTCCGTTTTGCTTATCAAAATACTCTCTTCATTCCCTCACTTGGAGAAACAGATTATGTTGAAAATCGTTTCTTGTATGAGGAAGATAGTCCGCAAGGATTTCAAAACACTGCTTTTTATCTTTTGCAGCACGAAGATTATGAAATCAAAGAAATCAAGAAATAAGCATCTTGTGCCCTTAAAAAGGAATACTTTTTGTAATTTTGAGTCCGGTAAATAGGAATACTTTTCAATAAAAACCGGATGTCAAAAACCAAATATATTTTTGTGACTGGAGGCGTAAGTTCCTCATTAGGGAAGGGAATTATTGCAGCTTCTCTAGCAAAGCTATTGCAAGCGCAAAAATACCGCGTCACCATACAAAAATTTGATCCTTACTTAAACGTAGATCCAGGAACGTTAAACCCTTATGAACATGGTGAGTGTTTTGTGACCGACGATGGCGCAGAAACTGACCTTGACTTAGGGCACTATGAGCGTTTTTTAAACGTGCGAACTTCGCAAGCAAATAATGTAACAACTGGTCGTGTTTATCAAAGTGTTATCGACAAAGAGCGCCGTGGCGAATTTTTAGGAAAAACTGTTCAAGTCATTCCGCACATAACCAACGAAATTAAACACCGCATGATGCTTTTGGGCGAAAGCGGAGATTATGATATCATCATAACAGAAATCGGAGGAACGGTTGGAGATATTGAGTCTTTGCCTTATATTGAATCTGTTCGTCAAATGATATGGGAGTTAGGGGAAGAAAATGCTATGGTCATCCATTTGACATTGATTCCTTATTTATCTGCAGCAGGTGAGTTGAAAACAAAACCCACCCAACACTCTGTCAAGACTTTGATGGAAAGTGGAGTAAAAGCCAATGTATTGGTTTGTCGCACAGAGCATCCCATCAACGATGACATCAAAAGAAAACTAGCCCTTTTTTGTAATGTAAAGCAAGAAGCTGTGATTGAATCAATAGATGCAAAAACAATTTATGATGTTCCCTTGTTGATGCAAGAAGAAGGATTGGATAAAGTTGTTTTAGCACAATTGCGATTGCCTGCACCAGAAACTGCTGATTTAGACCGCTGGAAAGCATTTTTACATAAGTTTAAAAACCCGAAGCATACCATTCAAATTGGTCTTGTGGGTAAATATGTGGAGTTACAAGATTCTTATAAATCCATTTTAGAGGCGTTAAGTCATGCTGGCGCCATCAACGAAACCAAAGTTGAAATCCATTCGGTGCATTCAGAGTATTTAACACTTGAAAATGTTGCAGAAAAGCTACAGGGTTTGGATGGGGTAATTGTTGCTCCTGGATTTGGTGAACGCGGTATAGAAGGTAAAATAGAAGCCATACGTTATGTGCGTGAAAAAAACATTCCATTCCTAGGGATTTGTTTGGGAATGCAAATGGCCGTTATAGAGCACGCAAGAAATGTGCTGAATTTGTCTTCAGCAAATTCAATTGAGATGGATGAGCAATGTGCTGACCCTGTCATTTCAATCATGGAAGACCAAAAGACCATCATAAACAAAGGTGGAACAATGCGTTTAGGTGCTTGGAAATGCACATTAAAAGAAGGCTCCTTGGTGCATTCAATCTATGGAAACACCTTGATTGAAGAACGTCACCGTCATCGCTATGAATTTAATGATGAATATAAAAAAGTCATTGAAGAGTCTGGCTTAATTGCCACTGGAATTAATCCCGAAACCAGTTTGGTTGAGGTTGTTGAAAACCCAAATCATCCATGGTTTGTGGGTGTACAATATCATCCGGAATACAAGAGTACTGTTCTTGATCCGCACCCACTGTTTATTAATTTTGTTGAAGCAGCCCAAGGCTACTTTCGTTCCAAATAAAACCCAAAATGGAAGAGAAAAAATTTGATCCGTACCAATTTGTTGGCTTTGTTTTAATTGCCATCATTATGACCTGGATGTTGATGAATCAACAGCCCGTTGAAGAAGTTGCAGGCGAAGCGGTTGTTGCTGAAGAAATAACAACTACACCTGTAGAAACCCGTTTAACGGACTCCATTCAGCAATTGCAGTTGCAGGCTAGTTATGGTTCTTTTGCTGACTTGGTTGTCCCCAAAAAAAACAGCACAGTTAGCCTTGAAAATGAGGTGCTTTCTTTTGAGTTTTCTACCAAAGGTGGGCAAATGACTAAGTCCTATTTGAAAGGATACACCAATTACCTAGATCAACCCTTGAACTTAGTTAAGGAAAATCAATACATTAATTTTTCGTTCACCACCTTGGATGGAAGGACGTTAAATACAGCAGATCTAAATTTCACTCCTGAGTTGAGTACGGCAAATGGTGCAGAAGTTCTTGTTCTTAAGGCTGCTCTTCGTTCTGGACAATGGATCGCTTTCCGTTATGTTTTATCTAAGGATGATTTTATGGTAGATTTTTCCATTCGCTCTGAGGGAATGCAGCGGGTAATTAACCAAAACATTCTGCAAACACTTCAATGGGAATTAACCGCCCTGCGCAATTCACGTAGTATAGAGTATGAAAACCGATACACCGAACTCACCTATGGCTACGAAGGCGAGAAAGTCAATGAACTATCCATCAGTGGTGATGATGAAGAAGAAGTGGCTGATGTGCAATGGTTGGGTTACAAGCAGCACTTTTTTAATTCAATTCTCGTTCCTGCGCAAAGTTTTGACACTGTAGCAATCGCCTCTGAAAGTATTGAAGTAAAAGAAGGTGAGGAGCAAAAATTCACAAAAAAATACAGCACATTAGTGCCGTTGAAAAGCACTGGTGAATTGGCTTATGCATTTAAGTGGTACTTCGGGCCTTCTGAGTATGCAATGCTAGCCAAGTATGAACTTGGAATTGAGAAAAGTATCAATTTTGGCTGGGGAATTTTTGGTTGGATCAATAAATCCATCTTCATTCCACTCTTTAACTTTTTGAGTTCATTTCTTCCCTTTGGAATTGCCATTATCGTAATGACCATCATCGTTCGTTTGACCATGTCTCCAGTGACCTACAAGTCCTATGTGTCCCAAATTAAGATGAAGGTGTTAAAGCCAGAAGTTGAGGAAATCACCAAGAAACACAAAGACGATGCGGTTAAAAGACAGCAAGAAACCATGGCACTTTACAATAAAGCTGGAGCCAACCCCATGACGTCGGGATGTCTCCCTGCTTTGCTGCAATTGCCGGTGTTTTACGCATTGTTTAGCTTCTTTCCAGTAGCCTTTGCCTTGCGTCAGAAAAGCTTTTTATGGGCCGATGATTTATCTTCCTATGACTCTGTCTATGAGCTTCCTTTTAATATTCCTTTTTATGGAGATCACATTAGTTTATTCCCGATTCTAGCATCCATCGCAATTTTCTTTTACACCATGATGACGGCTGGTCAACAACAAGCACCGCAGCAACCGGGTATGCCCAACATGAAAGTAATCATGTATTTAATGCCACTAATGATGTTGTTTTTCTTTAACAACTATGCCAGTGGATTGAGTTTGTATTATTTTGTTTCCAATGTGTTAACCATTGTTTTGATGTTAGTCATCAAAAACTTTGTGATTAGTGAAGACAAGATCTTTACTCAGATTGAGGAGAACAAAAAGAAGCCAAAGAAATCAGGTGGCTTTACTTCACGCTTACAAAAAGCAATGGAAGAAGCCGAGAAGCAGCAAAAATCAAAGGGAAAGCGCTAAACAATCGTTATACTGACCAAACATTTTCTACCTTTGCACAATGGGAAAAACAGTTGTAGTTGGTCTTTCTGGTGGAGTTGATTCTAGTGTTACTGCGCATCTTTTAAAAGAAGCCGGCTACAATGTTATTGGTCTCTTTATGAAAAATTGGCACGATGAAAGCGTGACCATATCTGCTGAGTGTCCATGGCTGGAAGATAGTAACGATGCTATGATTGTTGCCGAGAAACTCGGAATCCCTTTTCAAACAGTTGATTTAAGCGAACAATACAAAGAACGTATCGTTGACTATATGTTCGAAGAGTATAAAAATGGCCGTACGCCCAATCCCGATGTTTTATGTAACCGCGAAATTAAGTTTGATGTTTTTATGGACATTGCCCTTTCCTTAGGAGCCGATTATGTGGCAACTGGGCACTATTGTCAAAAAGACACCACCGTTATTGATGGGCGCGAGGTGCACCATCTAATTGCTGGAACAGATGCCAATAAAGATCAATCGTATTTCTTGTGTCAATTGACGCAAGCACAGTTGACCAAGGTTCTTTTCCCGATTGGGCACTTGCTGAAGCCAGAGGTACGCACCATTGCTGCTGAACAAGATTTGATTACTGCGGGCAAGAAAGATTCACAAGGCCTTTGCTTTATCGGTAAGGTTCGTTTGCCAGATTTTTTGCAGCAACAATTGGCGCCAAAAAAAGGAAAGATTATTGAGATCCCTGCTAACTACCATGGTTACAATGATTCTCCAGCTAGTTTCCCTAATCAGGCACAAATGCTGGCATACCACAGTGCGAAAAACAACTACACGCTTGCTGATGGCTCCCTTGTTGGTGAACATCAAGGTGCTCATTTTTTTACCAAAGGGCAGCGCAAAGGCCTAGCTGTGGGTGGAACGGTTGAGCCTTTATTTGTGATCGACACTGATGTCGAGGCTAATGTGATATATACTGGTCAAGGGAAAGATCATCCTGGTCTATATCGTCGTGGATTACTAGTGAATACAAAAGATGTACATTGGGTGCGTGAGGACCTTAGAATGCATGTCGGCGAAAAACGGCCCGTTATGGCAAGAATACGTTATCGTCAACCTTTGGAACCTGCTCAATTGTTCATGGAAGAAAACGGCTTGTATGTCTTGTTTGACACACCACAATCGGCCATTGCAGAGGGGCAATTTGTTGCATGGCATCATGAAGGCGAGCTTCTAGGCTCTGGAGTAATCGACTAGACGTTAACTGCTTTACCTTCTAAAACACTCAGATCTAGTTCAATTTGATTGCGTAATATATCGTCAAATGTTTCTTCTTGACGAATAACGTGTGCTTCCCCGTTTAGCCAAAGTAATTCAGCAGGTCTAAAGCGCGAATTATAATTACTCGCCATTGTTTGGCAATAAGCACCCGCATTGTGAAAAGCCAAATAATCGCCTTCACTTATTTCAGCAATTTTCCGGTTGCTTCCAAAGGTATCTGTTTCGCAGATATAGCCCACAACGGAATAAAAACGTTCTCTACCCGTGGTGTTGCTAATGTTCTCAATTTCATGGTGGGAACCATAAAGCATTGGACGAATCAAGTGATTGAAGCCACTGTCTACCTGTGCAAAAACAGTGGAAGTGGTTTGTTTTACTACATTTACTTTGGTGAGGAAATAACCAGCTTGGCTCACCAAGAATTTTCCTGGTTCAAAAGCCAAGGTCAGTTCTTTACCGTACTCAACACAAAAAGCATTGAATTTTTCAGTAAGTTTTTCACCTAGCTCCTCGATATTGGTTTCGATATCCCCTGGTTTGTAGGGCACTTTGAAACCTGAACCAAAATCAATAAAGGATAAGTCCTTGAAGTTTTTTGCTGTTTCAAATAGAATTTCAGTCGCATTTAGAAATACATCGATGTCGAGAATATCACTTCCAGTGTGCATGTGAATTCCGTTAATGCGCATTTGAGTATTTTCTGTGATGCGAAGTAGGTGGGGAATTTGGTGAATGGAGATACCAAACTTTGAATCGATATGACCCACAGAAATGTTACTGTTTCCACCTGCCATTACATGCGGATTGATGCGTATACATACAGGTACAGTAGGGTATTTACTCCCGAATTGTTCTAGAATAGAAAGATTGTCAATGTTGATTTGTACCCCAAGTTTTGCGACTTCTTCGATTTCTGTCAAAGAAACGCCATTAGGGGTAAAAATAATCTTGCTTGGTTCAAAGCCTGCTTTGAGTCCTAGTTTAACTTCTTGGATGGAGACTGTATCTAATCCTGCGCCTAGGGATTGAATGTATTTAAGGATGGAGATATTGTTTAAAGCTTTGGTGGCATAATGCAGGCGTAGTTGATTCACACCACTAAATGCATTGGTTAAACGCTCGTATTGCCCCTTGATAATTGTGGCATCATAAACATATAATGGTCCATTGAATTGCTCGGTAATGTGATGTAGTTCAGCAGTTGTCATCCAGTTAATTTTTTCTCAAAAGTAATAACTATACTTTAATATTTGTACTGTCTTCGGGAATAAGTTAAAAATATCAAATAATGTTATAAATAAAACAATTTCTTTCTTCAGACGAGATAGGTAACTCGATTTTCTTTTTCTATTTTTGTCCCACTAATTAACCAGATAAGATGAATCTACACGAATATCAAGGAAAAGAAATGTTAGCTAGTTTTGGCGTTGCAATCCAACGCGGAATTGTCGCTCAAACAGCTGATGAAGCCGTTACTGCTGCCAAAAAATTAACCGAAACCACTGGGACAGGGTGGCACGTTATTAAAGCGCAAATCCATGCTGGGGGTCGCGGTAAAGGTGGCGGAGTAAGGCTTGCTAAAAATCTTGATGAAGTAAGAACTGTCGCTGGTGAAATCATCGGGATGCAACTAATCACACCCCAAACCCCACCGGCTGGAAAACCTGTTCATCAGGTATTGGTTGCCGAAGATGTTTACTATCCTGGAGAAACGGAAACAAGTGAATTCTATGTGTCTGTTTTATTGAATAGAGCTACAGGAAGAAACATGATCATGTATTCTACCGAAGGAGGAATGGATATTGAAACGGTAGCTGAAGAAACACCACATTTGATTTTTACCGAAGAAATAGATCCTGCAGTAGGAATTCAAGGATTTCAAGCGCGCAAGGTTGCATTTAACCTTGGATTAAGCGGTAATGCTTTTAAAGAGATGACGAAGTTTATTACGTCGCTTTGCACGGCTTATGTTGAATCGGATTCTTCTTTATTTGAAATCAACCCTGTATTAAAAACATCTGACAATCGTATTCTTGCAGTTGATGCTAAAGTAACGCTAGATGCGAACGCATTATTCCGTCACAAGGACTTAGCAGCATTACGCGACAAACGCGAAGAGAATCCAATTGAAGTTGAGGCAGGTGAAGTCGGTCTAAACTATGTTGATTTGGATGGTAATGTTGGTTGTATGGTAAACGGAGCTGGATTGGCAATGGCTTCCATGGACTTGATCAAACAAGCGGGTGGATCTCCTGCAAACTTCCTTGATGTTGGAGGTACTGCAGATGCTGCTCGTGTGGAGATAGCTTTTCGTATTATCTTAAAAGATCCTGCAGTCGAAGCTATTCTTGTGAATATTTTCGGTGGAATTGTTCGATGTGACCGTGTTGCACAGGGAATTGTAGATGCATATAAAAACATGGGAGATGCTATCAATGTGCCAATTATTGTGCGCTTACAAGGAACCAATGCCGACATTGCTAAGGAGCTAATTGATAGCTCTGGATTAAATGTACTCTCTGCCACTGCCTTCCAAGAAGCTGCAGATAAGGTGCAGGAAGCGATCTCGTAAGACAACTTGTCGCCTTTTTACCGATTTTAACTGACAAAATGACTTGCTTATTCTAATGGTATACCCTTTGACTAGTTTAAAGCATAACCCTTAAAATAAATAGTTATGAGTTTAGTTAGATTTACACACCGACCAACATTTCCAAGTTTATTGGATGATTTCTTCGCACCTGATTGGTTTTCAAGCCGTCCTGCTTTACGCTCAAGTGTACCTGCAGTAAATGTTCAGGAGGGAGAAACCGCTTATCAATTGGAGTTTTCCGTACCAGGTTATGCAAAAGAGGCCTTTGACATTGAGATCGACAATGGAAACCTAATTGTGACCTATGATAACGAGCAAACAGGTACGACAGGGCAAAATGATTTCTCTCGTAAAGAGTTTTATCACCATGCCTTCAAACGCTCTTTCCTTATTCCAGATAGTGTAGATGTCACCAAGACAAAGGCCAATTTCACCAATGGAATTTTGAGTATTCAATTGCCTAAAAAAGAGGAAGCACTTCCGCAGCCTACGAAAAGGATAGAAATCGAATAAATTAAGTTGGATTAGTTTTTTTTTACCGGCTCCCAAAGGGAGCCGGTTTTGTTTTAAAGTGGTAAAGAATTTATTCGTCCACTGTTTTAAACGAACGAATTACTTCATTGGGTTCAACGATGGTGTAGTCTTTCCAGTAGTTAGGATCATAGCCATTGAGTTTATCTTGCTTGAAACCTTTTTGGGGTTTTAATTGCTGAAACTCCTTTCCGGTTAAGGGAGAGTTTTCAAAGATGATCAAAGTAAGTTTATCCGATTGATCTAGATTTAAGTGCAAGTCAGCACTCAATTCATTTTGTTTTCTTCGTCCTTTTATATATTTGTTTTTCTCTAAAATTTTCAAAGGTCGATCAATACCAAATTTATAATTGATTTCTCTTTCGTAAAATTGTAGTTGATAGTTTTCTTCATTGAATTTAGCAAATTTGAGAAGCCCCTTGTGGCGGTATAATTGGAACGAAAAACCCATCAAAGAAAAGTCTTTTAATGGTTTTACATTTTCATAATCCAACTGAATTAAGGTGTAATTATCAGCATCAACAAAGAGTGTTCCCTCAAACTTCCCTTTTTTGTTTTTGGGTTCAAACTTGATTTGATAAACAGCTGTATTCTCAATAAAAGTCAAGTTCATGATCTCGAAAGTATACAAGCTGGCTTTATTCAAAAAGTTAAAATCCAATTTGTTCTTTTTGATCAAGCCCTCAAACAAGTTTCCCATTTTTTTTTGTTGATACTTATGCAAATTTCCTTTTAATTTCTCTTCTTCAAGTGCTTTTTTAGCTAAATCAGCACTGTCCGCAGGGAGGCTATCTAGTACTTGGTCAATAATTTTGTCTCGGTCTACTTTGGTGCTAAACAAGCCTGATTTAAACTTGAAATAGGAGTTTTTTTTGACTGTTTTTTCTAGAATTGAAGTTAATTTTGTTTCGATTTGTTCATAGCCTTTTTCTTTTAGGGTGCCGGCCAAATCCACAGCACGAAGGAGGTGTAACTTCTGATTTTCTTCTGTCCAGTCACCACTAAGTTCTCCAAATGATTCTGTATGCCAGCTGTTTTTTTTGGGCAAGGTTAAGAAAAGCGAATCCCAAAAGGATTGTTTGAATTCTTTGATGCTTGTTTTCTTAACATCCATTTGTAGCAGAGCCCATTCTTGGCTAAAGGAATCCCGCATAAAGAATTGCTTTTTCGTCAGCGATAAATTGTACTTCTCCTTTATATTTTGCTGAACTTTTTTGATAATCTCTTCTGCTGATAAATTATTTTGCGTGAGAATAACGTTATTTAATTCAATGATTTTTTGAGGAAGGAAAATCACACTATCATTGATTTTTAGCAAGGCATCCGCAAAAGATTTAAACCCAATGGAAGAAATGAAAATTGAATCTTTGTTGGTGAATTCTGTCTCTTTTGAAAGTCGAAAAACACCTTCTTCATTGGTGATGGAGTTTTGCTTAAAATTCGTTGTGATGGTTGCAAAAGGTATGGATTCCTTTGTCAAACTATCGATGACAGTAAAAGACACTTCTTGACCAAACAGTAGAAAGTTACACAAAAAGAAAAGATAGGGTAGGCGTTTTTTCATCGTTCCAAAGTAAGTAATTCAGGGAAATAAATCGGTTTAACTATTTAACGTTTGGAAAATTTTATAATTGTTCCTGGAACACTTTTATTTCATCGCGTAAGCGAGCTGCTTCGATAAAATCTAATTCTTTTGCAGCTTTTTCCATTGCCTTTCGGGTATCTCGAACCTTTTGTTCGATCTGTGGTTTTGTCAGGTAACGTGTCGCTTCTTCTGCGGCCTTACGTTCTTCTTTTTCTTGGGCATAGGTTGCAATAGAGTTGTTCGACAAGGCATTGTCAAGGGACTTGTTCAAGGCTGTTGGTACTTGATTGTGTTCGGTATTGTATGCGGTTTGTTTTATGCGTCGGTAGTCAGTTGCATCAATAGTAGCCTGTATGGATTTGGTTATTTTATCCGCATACATAATTGCTCGACCATTGATGTTTCTGGCTGCTCTTCCTACCGTTTGGGTTAGTGAACGTGCCGAACGTAAAAACCCCTCTTTATCTGCATCCAAAATAGCTACCAAGGATACTTCGGGTAAGTCCAATCCTTCTCGCAATAAGTTAACTCCAATAAGGACATCAAAAATCCCTTTTCGCAAATCTTGCATGATTTCAACTCGCTCAAGGGTATCCACATCACTGTGGATATATCGACAGCGAATTTGCATACGCGACATATA
>JGI20157J14317_10002302_pt1 | contig 16488 bp, 20 predicted proteins | sample COG_07_FD_14317 | JGI IMG/M metagenome (IMG submission 14317)
CGGCCTACGCGGCTGGAATGATGCGGATGCAGAACTAGTCGATCAGGAGCAAAATCTGGTTGATGGCGATGTTGCTGAGGTCTATCTATCGCCGAAGGTAGTGACCGCATAATTTAGACTATTCTAAATGGTGGCTTATTCAGTCTCACTACGACGATTAAAATAGTCGTAAAACTCGAATTTTGTGATAACCCCATCACTACTAGTGTCATATTTCTCGAACACTTCTTGTTTGCCTAGCGAGTAAATCTCTTGTGCTTCTTGCAGCGTGATCTGTTCATTGTGATCGCGATCAGCATGCCAAAACATCCCATCTTTCAAATCCATGCCACCACCTAGTGCGGATGCCTGCCCAGCATAAACTGCAGTCAGTAGGTGTAGTGTGAGTATGTATCTAGTCATTGGAAATCCTTATCTTCTATTACTAATTTATAATACTAGTCTACTTGCATAGCTGATGGCTTAACAAGGGCCTCAAGTATAGGCTTTTTACAGTGTAAACCTTTGGTCAAGATCGGCCGGTAGAACAAGGCAATATCAATACTGTAATAAGCTGTGAGATTCACCGAAGGAGTCCAATTGTTTGCGCCCAGCAAGCTCATTTAATTCGATGACAAATGCAAACTCATGCAGCTTGCAATTAAAGTTTTGTAATAACTGGGCAGCGGCATTGGCGGTGCCGCCGGTAGCGAGTAAATCATCGATGAGTAAGACGCGAGCACCGTCTTCGATGGCGTCTTTGTGTATTTCTAGAGAATCTTCGCCGTACTCTAGTTGGTAACTTATAGAGTAATGTTCGGCTGGTAGTTTCCCCGGTTTGCGTATGGGTATGAAACCGACGCCTAAGGCATGGGCTAAGGGTGTACCAAATATAAAGCCACGTGATTCAATGCCAATAACGTAATCGATCTTCGCATCGATATAGCGCAGTCTAAACTGCTCTATGACCTGGCTGAAGGCCTCGGCTGACTTGAGTAAGCTGGTGATATCACGATACAAAATACCCGGCTTAGGGAAGTCTGCAACCGTGCGGATATAGTCTTTTAACTGCATAGTATTCGGAGTCCATTCATTAATTAAGGCTTAGACATCGCTCCAGCGACGCACTAGGTTGATATAAGCCGAGTCAATTTGCTTGGTATGAGTTTCTGTTGGTTGCTTACGTAATAGCTTTTCGCGAGCACAACTAAGTTGATACAGTAGCTCACGTTTTTCAGCATCACGCACAGAGCTTTGTACCCAAGTCACGGCGACCTGACGTTTACCCCGAGTTACCTGCGCGACGCGATGGCGACTGCTAGCGGGGTAGAGCACAGCATCACCAGCTGGATACTTGATTACTTGCTCACCCAAATTAGTTTGTAGCACAAGCTCACCCCCGTCATAGTCTTCAGGGGAGTTTAAAAATATTGTGATCGCAATATCTGACCGGTATTTATCCTGCCCACCCATAATCGGGTCATCAATATGCTCGCCATATTCCATACCAGTTTCATAACAGGCATAAAATGGGCTAGCAATACGTAAGGGTAAGGCCGCGCGTTGGTAAGTTTTATGGCGTAATAGGTTAGTCATAACCAAGGCGTTTAACTGTTGCGTTAGAGGATCATTCATAGCCAGCTCTTGGTTGTTTTTAACCGTTGCTGCTACATCTCCCGCGCTGAGTTTGCCGTCGATAAACTGCGCTTTTTTTAGCAGTTCAGCAATTGCCGTGAGTTGTTGTGTGCCTAGCACCTGTTTAAGTTGGATAAGCAAAATATAATTCTTCCCGTTATACTGCGTTCTTATAAGACCACTATCTAAAATAAAGCCCTAAGCCATGATACTGAAAGTTATTGTAGATGAAAGAACCATTCCGATCGAAGTTCCAGATTATATGCTTGCTGAGGCAGCTGATTTTTTCGCTCGAATGGATGGTGATATGGATGCAGGCTGGCAAATGAGCCGGCAATGGGTGGAGAAACCGAATGGTATCCAGCGTTGCCAAATTGCAGCCGATAAAATACTGACAGCCTTAGATTCTGGTGACGAAAAAATAGCGACATTAATGGCTGGCTATATTTTACGTACACTCCCTGGGGTAGATCGCGCCGATATCGATACCGGTGGTGATATGACTCAGACTGAATTTGCCATGGCAGATGCCTAGTTTAATTACCTAGTCCAATCGCATTTGCATAAGAAAGTGAGGGTGATCTAGCTCTGACTGAATACCTTCTTTGAGCTCAAACCCTAGCGCCTGATAAAAGCCACAGGCTTCTTCACGCGCATGTAGGTAACAATCTACCACACCGCGCTTGCGTGCATCAGCAACTAACTGCATCACCAGCTTACGACCAATCCCCAGCCCTTGAAATTCAGCGACCACTGCTATATAGCGAATGCGCGCAGACAGTTGCTGGGCCTTTATTGTTTCATAATGAATACGCCCGATACCTATGATGCTGTTATCTTCGGTTAAACAAATCCGGTGATAGGCTTGATCCTCTAAGGCGTCACGTTCAGTGCCTAGCGCAAGGCCAAAAGGGCGCCTGAGCTGTTGCCAGCGGAATTGATAATAGGCTTGCCATTGCTCATCGGTTGCCGGGCTGTCGTAATGGAATGACGGCATGGCTAAAATCAATTAAGCGAACACGACCCAAGTCGTGGCGATATATTTGCTGCCTTTTTCTAAGGCGACACCACGGTGCTCGTGAGTCCAAAAGGGTGGGAATAAAATAAGACTGCCTTGAGAGGGTGTGATCTTAAGATCCTGTGATGAGAATTCAGTTTCACCGCCCGGGCCTTCGACATCGTTTAAATACCAAATAGCGACTAACTGACGTTGGCTGAATTCATGGCTACCACCATCAATATGCCAATGATAAAACTCACCTGGCAGTGTACGTTGTAGGCCGTAACCCATATCTTTAAATGAACCAGAAAAAAATGGGAACTGCAGACGAAACTCTCTAAGAGCAATGCCTAAAGATCTGAATAGTGCGCGATCTACATCTTGCCAATGCGGTTTACCACTGACGACAAGGTCAGTGGAGCGCTTAATGCTGTTGTCTTCATTCGCCATTTGGCCGACACGACCCAGGTATTGATCTTCTGGGCAGGCCTCAAAACGTTGAATGACATCGGCGCAAAATTCTGCTGCTAATGCATTTTTCTTTTCGAAGACAAGGCTTCCAGGTTTGCATTCCTGAATGGTTACTAAGCGGTTTTCTTTCATTATTTAAAGGCTTCGGCAGTCAAGAAGGCATCGATCTCTGAGCTTGTTTTTTGTGCGGCAAAAAGGCTTAGACAATGCTGTATGACATCATGCCAATAGTGCCTGCTGCGGTCTACCCAAGTCGCCAATTTCTCATAGTTATGATCTTGATGCCATTGATTGTAAGCACTTATGAAAGAGGGGCAGAGTTCTTTTCGTGTCGCGTTCATGTTGCCAGCATAAAAATGGATGGAGGCTATTCTCTCGTCTTCAATCAGGGCCGGTAAGGTCGATAATGCATCAGAAAATAAATCTTTAATCGCACGAAGCTTGAGTTCAACACGTGGGTTGTTAATCTCAAGCAACATTTTTTTCCAATCAGGTCCAATGATTTGACTGGCCTCAATCTCACCGATTTCATGTAGCTTAATTGCCTCAGCTTCAACCTCAGCCATAGTGTGTAAGGCCGTATTAACATCGTCTTCAAACGGGTAGTACTTCATCGCCCTAGACATACCATTTTCATTGCCATGCCAGTGCCATTCTTGAACTCTTTCCCAGATCATTCGAGCGATAGATTGTCGGCGAATGAAGATGTTGTTTCCTAAGGTCATGGCTGGTGGTGAGGCGAGATCACGGGCATATTCTTGACCACTGATAAAAATAGTAAAGTCGTGATGCGTTTCACTGCTTAACTTCTCGGCAAGAAAAAAGTGTGGCGTCCGATTAGCGCCAAGCCCGCCACTATAAATTAAGCCATGTGAATTAATTTTTTGGTTGATCGTGACGGTATCGAAAGGGTCAGACTGTTGTCCGTTGATGTTCAGGTCTTGAAAATCATCATCTTCAAGCTGCTCCCAGACCGCTTCACGTTCAGTCACCCATTGGCCGACTGGGCCACTGGTGAGATTGTCTTGGTAAGCTAGTTTCTCTGACCAACGATAGAACTCACGCATTTTCATTAGATAAATGCAGAGGGTGAAATTGCCGGCATGACGGGCATCGGCAATATTGCAGTTGTGTTGAACCTGCGCAGAAAGGAGATCGGTATTCATAGGTTTAGAGGTATAATCGGCTTGCTATTAAATTACAAGCAAGACAACAGTGTTTGTCCTAGTATTAAATGCGTACAGTGGATTAGGGAATAGTAAAAGAATATGGCCAGACTAAAAGCGAAATGGAATCAGACACAGCATGAGCGCTCTCCAGAGCAGATTGCTTCAGTGGTCAGCAGTAATATTTGGATGCTTGCAGCTGATAGCTGCTTGAGTCTGGAAAATGAAGGTTTTGAAACGAATACCCATTCACAGCGTATGGATGTTATCTGTGAATTCCTCGCCTTTTCACTGCATGTGGTCGATCGCATGACCTTTGGTGAATTAGAAGAAGAGGAGCGTGTACGCTTTATCAATGCCTTAGGTGTTAACTTGGCGAATTTGGTACATGACAATCGCTTAGATTCAAATGGCCCAGGCGAGCATCGTAAGCAATTTATTACGCTATTGAATGTGCGTATGGATGAATATTCTGATTGTGATTATGACATTGATGAGGGCCCTGGCTTTGGCCTCAGGCGTATTACCGGCAATCACGTGATGGCAGTGATGGGTGCGAAAGACCAGAAGTGGATTCCTGATTATGTCATTGACCTTGAAGCACCAAAGATAGTGAAGGGTATACAGCGTGTCATGACGGGTATGGGTGAGTCCTTAGATGATGCTGACTTTGAAATGCCACCCATTCCAGAAAACGGCACCTGGGGTGATGAGTAAGTATCTACTCTCCATAAGCCTAGTCACCTTAATAGGCTTATGTTGGCAGGGCGCAGTGCAAGCACAGCCGCTGCCACAGTCATCAATCACGCCTGAACGAGTTGAACATTGTCATATCGGTAGTGCAGATGAGATTGTTGAGTTTTATGCGCTGAACCATTACGTTTTATTTGCTCAAGCAGAGCATAAGACAGCGCAAGGTAAGCAGTCTCAAGTCCAGTTCTTAGTCACTTCTGATATGGCCTATTTTTATATTGCTAGGATTCGCTTGCTACAAGGCAATGTGCGTGAGACCTGTCTGAAATTGTTGGCTAGGGAAGTGGATTATCAATTAGTCGCACCTATTGCCGGCTTACTTAAAAGAAAGCCCAGACATCATTTTTTGTTTTTTGAGCAACTGCCTAGCAGCAGTCGTTGTGCCACAGAGAAGCAAGGTTGTGCGAGCTGGTCGCAATGGTCAGAAGACTCTGAGGGTGAGTATCTGCTGACGGCTTATCGTTATTCCTTGAAGCAGAAAGAACACTTTGAGCAGGCGATAAGGGTACGGCTAGGCGATAAGCAAATAGCACCAGGGCGTGGCAAGTTGAGCGCATTTGCGCGCATGCAGTATGTGCGACGTTTACGTAATGAGCTGGATGAAAGTCCATCGGATAGGGAACAGGCGAAGACGTTTTATCAGCAATTACTGGAGAGTGCTGATCATGGCTTACCACTCTTAACTTTAAGGCAGTTGCCAGAGCAGGGCTGGGATCTGACTGTGATTGACCGTCAGAAAGGATTGGTTTTTACAGTGATGCAAGGTGATCAGCTAGAGCTGTACCCGCAAAGTAGAGAATACTACCGGCATTTATCAGCCCAGTAGAGTCATGCTAAAAGACGTTGCTAACTCAGAGGCTAGCAACGTCTACGCAATCTGTATTACTTAGCCCAACTTGAGAAGTTGTCAGTGGTCTTTTCTTGACCATCACTAAAGCCAGCTGAGTAAGCTTCGCTTAGACGCTGCTCTTCACGCTCTGGGTGACCTAAGTAACCACCTTGCCAACCCAATACGTATTCTGGGTCAACGCCCTGCGATTCCATTGAAGTAATTGTGTCGCGATAAGTTTGATCCATTATTTTGCTCCTGTTTAAAAATGTATAAATAGTGCGGCGTTTATCAAAACGCTTCAAATCTTTTCAATGCGATTCCTGCGTCCATAGCCTTCTGTGCTATATCGGCGCCAGCGCGAAGTGTATCTGCTTTTCCTAAATGCTTCAGCATAATGGCGGCAGAATAACGCAAACAGTCTTGTGCTGGGCCTGCTTTCCCATCCAACGCGGCTAAACCGGCCTCAGCACTAACCTTGGCGAGTGCCTCTACATCGACAACGGCATCTTCACCTTCGATCTCACGTAATACCGATGCTGGCACCGGCTCACAGCGTTGAGATTGCTCAATGCCTAGGTCTGCAGGGGTCATATTAACCTCTTCCAGGGCACCATCAAGGCCATGATATTCAAAATACTTGGCTGGCTTGTTGAGTGCCGGTGTAATGCCACCTTCAACGCCTCGAATGATCACACTGGAGTCAAAACCTGCAAGTTTCGCTAAGGCTTCATACACCGGTGGATAGGGCTTATGTACATAACCAGTCATCAAGTGTGTCGATACCTTGCCACAAATAGGCTTCAGTAAGACTTCAACCGTAGTCAGTACGGGACGCTTAATAATACGCTTACGCAGGCCGACTAGATCGTGCAATGGCTTACAAAATTGCGCTTGATCAATATAGGACCAACCACAATCGGGGTCATTAATCTTGGCTACTGCCTGTTGTGGACTCAGATCCACGGCCTTGCCTGCTGCACGTATGACTTTACGGTGCGTCACGCCAAATTTCGGGCCGACATCTTCCAAGCCATGGCTCTGTGCTGGTAGACCACAGGCGGCCAATAAGGCGGGTAAAAAGGCCATCACTGGTGCGCCACGCATATAGCCATCATAAGGCTCAGCGATATCGATCACGTGGTCGACCTCTGCAGTGACACGATCACAGGCGTCTAGCAGGGCTTGTAAGCTGCCACCGTTCTCATCACTGGTCTCACGCTTCATGCGCAAAGCGATCAGATAAACAGCGCTTTGGACTGGGTCAATTTGATCACGCAGGATATATTTCAGCGTATCTCTAGCCTCTTCAAAGGATAGGTTCTTGCTGTATTCTGGGCCAGTTGCGACACGTCCGACGACGCTGCGCATAAAGACATCAATCTCTGATTGGGTGCGATCTAGTTCTACTGTCACAGTCTATATAATCCTTAAAGGGTTGCCGAGCATACAAAATGTGCTGTGAATCCTATATATCCCTATGGAGGGACGGTTAAGTCTTTGATTTAAAACGGTTTAATGTGTTCTTTTGGGCGACTCAACCGGGGTATTCGGCAGCCCCTTGCTTTGTTTTAAACTACGTGGCTTAAAACATGACAGGATTAAACCCTATGGAAGAGTCGGAAGAGATTGATTTCGCTAGTGGCATACAGGCTTTTGAGTCTAAACACTTTTCGCGGGCGATGCAGTTATTGTCACCGTTAGCCGCCGCAGGTTATGCCGATGCGCAACATCGTTGCGCTATTATGTTGCAAAACGGTCTTGGCAATAAGGCCAATCCAGAAGCGGCTTTCCGCTGGATGAATGCCGCTGCCGAGCAAGGCCATCCGTTGGCTCAACATGGCTTGGGTTTTATGTATATGGAAGGTGACTGCGCCGAAAAAGACGGCGAGAAGGCGGCTTTTTGGTTTACCAAGGCGGCTGAACAGGGGCTAGCTGGTTCGCAAACAACATTAGCGATGATGTATGAGCAGGGTACGTTGATTGAGAAGGATGAAGAGAAAGCCAGCGAGTGGTACAAAAAAGCAGGTTTTTAGTATCGTGGTTAACCGTCTATTTATCCGTAAGTTATTGCTTACATTAAGATCTTAAAGGATTAAGAACAGAGTCAGTATGCGTCCCGCTTATCTAAATAATATTCTTGATAAAGAGTTTCACGCGGCCCAGTCAGGTCAACATACCCCAGTCATGTTATGGGGCCCACCTGGTGTCGGTAAGTCACAAATTGTGGCGCAAGTTGCTGAACGCAACCAAGTGGCCATGATTGATATCCGTTTGTCACAAATGGAGCCTAGTGATCTGCGTGGGATTCCATTTCGACAAGAAGACTCTGTCGAGTGGGCAATCCCAGCGATGTTGCCAGATAGACAAAGACACGGCGTTAAAGGGATTCTGTTTTTAGATGAAATCACATCGGCGGCTCCCAGCGTCTCGGCTGCCGCCTACCAATTGATCCTAGATCGCCGGTTGGGTCAGTATGAAGTGCCGGAAGGCTGGGCCATCTTAGCGGCCGGTAATCGTCAAGGGGACAGGGGTGTGACCTACACCATGCCAGCACCTTTAGCGAACCGCTTCTCGCATTATGAAGTCGATGTGAACTTAGATGACTGGGTGGCTTGGGCCTATGCCAATGAGATCGATGAACGTGTTATTGCCTTTCTGCGATTTCGACCTGATCTGATCTTTAGCTTTGATGCGGCGCAAAATCCAATGGCCTTTCCAACCCCACGGTCTTGGGAATTTGCCAACCGGGCCTTACACAAGTTTGAGCAAAGTCAGGAAGTATTACTAGAAAGCCTGCAGGCCTGCGTTGGCGCAGCAGCGGGTATTGAATTGAATGCCTTTGTTGAACATCTAGAAGACATGCCAGACCTAGATGCGATAGTCAGTGGTAATGAAACCTCGGTACCAACTGAAATTGATCTGCAATATGCAGTCGCTACGGCCTTAGTTGGGCGTGCGATTCGTGCTGAAGAAGGGGCTGAAGGCAACCTCATTCTCGGCAATATCTTGCGTTATGCTCAGCTCTTTCCACAACGTGAAATGGGCGTGATGATGATCTCTGATATGCATCGAGCCATTGGTGAGCGACTCTTTGCGGTCGAAGAATTTGCACTATGGGCAGATTCTGTTGCCGATCTTATGTTGTACGAAGCCTAAGATCATCAGTCGATGAGGTCTAGTTATGGACGCCGATAAGGTCGAGACAAAACTAGCTGCAGCACGGACTCGACTGATCTTGGATAAGCCTTTTTTAGGCGCCTTGGTTGCGCATGCCATTGCAGCAGGGTGATCCCGCTTGGTGTATTACAGCGGCCACTAATGCCAAAAAAATCTTCTATAACTACGACTATGTTCTTGCGTTAACTCCAGCAGAGACGCAATTTGTATTAGCCAAACAAGCCTTGCATTGCGCCTTGTCACATTTTGCACGCCGCCAACATCGGCTTAAACATCTATGGGACTTGGCCTGTGATTATGCTGTTAGTCCGTTATTGATTGATGAAGGATTGCAGGCGCCGCCAGGTACATTTTTAGAAGAGAGTTATCGCGGTTTAAGCGCTGAAGAAATTTATCCTTACTTGCAAGATAAGGATGATGGTGACGCTGAGACCGGTGGCAAACAGGAAGCGGGTAGTGATCCATCAACCGACCCGACCGATGAACAAGATCAGTCGACTAGTGATAAACCTCCTGGGACAGATCCTGATGATGAGTCTGATGGTGGTAGTAGTTCTGATCCGCAACAAGATCCTGAACAAGAGCCGGATGATGAGTCGCAAGGACAAAGCCAAGAGGCTAGCCTGAGTCAGCAGGAATTAGATAATCTCTCAGTGCAATGGCAGCAACGCTTAGCGGGTGCTGCACAACAGGCACAGCAGGCCGGTAAGCTGAGTGAAGGTATGGCGCGCCTGGTGGAATTAATGCTGCAGCCTAAGCTGCCTTGGCGTGCCTTGTTAGCGCGGTTCATGGTGGCAACAGCGAGAGATGATTATAGCTATGCGCGGCCTTCCTCTAGGCGTGGTGGGCCTGCTATTTTTCCAAGCTTGCGTAGTTCACAGGTGAACATTGTGGTGGCATTGGATATCAGTGGGTCTATCAGTGGACAAGAGATAGAAGAATTTATGACTGAGATCGATGCGATTAAAGGCCAACTGCGCGCGCGCGTGAGCTTGCTTGCCTGTGATGAAAAACTGGTGAAAGGAAGTCCATGGTTATTTGAAGCATGGGAAGAATTTAAACTGCCAAAAAGTTTTCGTGGTGGCGGTGGTACCGACTTTCGGCCAGTGTTTGATTGGGTTGAAAAACAAGATCAAGCCCCTGAGCTATTGGTCTATTTTAGTGACTGCCTAGGACGCTTTCCTGAGCATGAGCCTAGCTACCCAGTATTATGGTTGGTCAAAGGTCGCAAACAGCCAGCCTTTGGACAACGGGTGCAACTAAACTAAGTGTATGGATTTAACTAACGAAGATACTTTGCGCTTAAATGTCTTATTAGCGCAAAAGCCACAGGCCGTACGTATTGATGAGTCGCGTATGGAAGTGCATGCCTTAACCGAACGTGGTGAAGCCAAAGTAGTCTTGCATGCGACGGGTCGCGATGAGAAATATTTGCGCAATGTACGTCAGTGGTTATCTACTCAAGTGTTGGGCTCTCCTGGTGGCTACCCGGTCTTTTTGCGCCGTTGGACGCGTATGGGGCAGGCGCGTGATGACAGTTTAGAAAAATTGTTATTACTGGGTGAGCCAGAAGCCATTGTCGCCGTAGTGCATGCGAATGGCTTAACTAATGAGCTAGCTAAGCGTGCTTGGTGGTGTGCACCAAATGCCGATAATGCGCGCTGTATGTTAGAGAGCCAAGATGTGGTTAAAGGTAGTATGGGGCCGGAATTGGCGCAGTTTTTAGTTGAGTTTTTACCGTTTGAAGAGAGTTCAGCGGCGACCATGCGTTCAGTTCGTCTGGTCTTACAAGGTGACTTAGTAGACGAGGAAACTAAGGAATCTATCTGGCAGCGTGGCAAGCGTAAGAACACCTATTTTGTTGGTTTTTTACAGCAGTGTCCGGAATGCCTGCCTATAGAGCAGCTGCCACATACTGACTTTCAGGCGGTATCTGAGCAATTAGCGGGGATTGAGCCGAGTAATCCTTGGGCACAAAAAGTACAATGGCTGTTCAGTGGTGAAGGGCAAGCGATGCTCGAAACCTATAACTTAGTGATGAAGAAGCCGAGTGATCAAGATGTAGTGGTCACGCTATTCAACACGATGGGCATTACTTCACGCTAGAGGAAACAGGTTTTCCTAAACCACGCCAAATTGAAGAAGTACATGCATTTGTTGGCCACCTCATGCAAAATCCGCAGGGTGGACTACATGAGCTACTGCAAATTTGGCCGCAGGCTAAATCTGTTTGCAGCGCGATTATTTTTCTATCCATGGTCAGTGAGAGTTTACTGGACCCCGTCTTTGGTGTGACTGATGCTATTGGTACGGTTATGCGAAAGCGCATCGCTCATTTGATTGAGCCTATTCAGCAGCAGGTAGCTGCATTGCGATGATATGAGTTTATTACCCCTATTTATTGATTTAAAAGAGCAGCATTGTTTGATCGTGGGCGGCGGTACAATCGCTGCTCGGAAACTAGCTATGCTGTGCAAAGCAGGTGCTCGCGTAACCGTAGTGAGCCCTGAGCTGTCCGCGCAAACTGAAAAGTTATGCCAAGAGTATAATTGTCAGCTTGAACGACGTGCATTTTTAGAAGAAGACATTCAGGGCCAGCGTTTAATTATTGCAGCCACTTCCATTGCTGCAGTTAATCAGCAGGTGAGTGAGCTAGCAAAAGCGAAGGGTATCTTGGTTAATGTTGCCGACGACTTTACCCAGGGTGATGTCGTATTGCCTTCGGTGATTGATCGAGACCCTATTCAAATCGCCATCACAACAGGTGGTGCTTCGCCAGTCTTGGCACGTATGATCCGTCGCAACTTGGAACGCCATCTGCCAGCTGCTTACGGTCAATTAGCCAATTTGGTAGAAAAGTATCGAAGCCCCGTAAGCAAACAATTAACCGATGAAACACAGCGCCGACGATTCTGGGAAGACGTGTTGCAAGGGCCGATCGCTGAATCAGTCTTTGCCGGTAATTTGCAGATTGCCGAACAGGCCTTGAGTCAGCGCATCACAGAAGAAGATTTTACTACTGATAGCCATGGTGAGGTTTATCTGGTGGGTGCTGGTCCAGGTGATCCTGACTTGCTGACATTCCGTGCCCTGCGTTTGATGCAACAGGCAGATGCCGTGGTTTATGACCGTCTAGTATCAGACGAGATTATGTCTTTGGTCCGCAAAGATGCTGAAAAGATTTATGCTGGAAAACAACGTTCTAATCATGCCATTCCACAGGAATCGATTAACCATCTACTAGTTCGTTTAGCGAAGGAAGGCAAACGTGTCTTACGGCTGAAGGGCGGCGACCCATTTATTTTTGGTCGTGGTGGCGAAGAGATTGAGACCTTGATGGACGAGGGTGTGGCCTTCCAAGTGGTGCCAGCAGTGACCGCTGCCGCAGGCTGTGCAGCCTACTCTGGTATTCCTTTAACCCATCGAGATCACGCCCAGGCCTGTATTTTTGTTACCGGTCATTTAAAAGATGGCAGTGTCGACTTGAATTGGAAGATGCTTGCACATAAGCAGCAAACCATTGTTTTCTATATGGGGCTGTATGGCTTATCGATGATCTGTGAGCAATTAATCAAACATGGTTTGGATTCAGATACCCCTGCGGCCTTGGTCAGCAAAGGGACTACACCTGATCAGCGTGTATTGATTGGTGATTTAAATAGCTTACCTAGCTTGGTCGACAAACATGCAGTCAGTGGCCCTACGCTGATTATTGTCGGTAGTGTGGTGAGCCTGCATAGCAAGCTGCATTGGTATCAGACAGATACTGAAATTACCGATTAAGTGATTCACTAGTCGTCCTGCCAATTTTTTATGAGCCTTATATCCGCATTCACCTCTAGCGAAGCCTTAGTGCTGAATGCGCCGGCACCTAATTTTGATCTGTTCGATCATAGTGGTGTGCGTCATACCCTCGAAGATTATCGTGGGTCATGGTTGGTCTTATACTTTTATCCGAAAGATAACACCCCTAGTTGCACTGCCGAGGCCTGTGCCTTACGTGATAACTACACACCCTTGCAGCAGGAGCAGACACAGATATTAGGTGTCAGCATCGGTTCAGAGGGTAGTCATCAGCGATTTGCCCAGCGTCATCAGCTACCTTTCCCACTGTTGATAGACGATGGTGATCTCGCCAGGCGCTATCATGCTTTATTTCAGTTGGGGCCGATCAAGCTCGCAAAACGGCATAGTTTTATTATTGACCCTGCTGGGTGCTTACGAAAAATCTATCGTAAGGTAACTAGTCGATCACATGCGCAACAACTCCTCATCGATATTAAGGTTCTGAAGAGCGGTTAAGTGTAGTACGCTCTAGCCTCTTAGAAACACACATGCGGTTCAGGTGCTTACCTTGGCTTAATTGTTCAACGGTGAGTGAAACAGGGAATCTGGTAAAAGCCAGAGCTGCCCCCGCAACGGTAAGAGAGTCTATCTGCATTATTTACCACTGTGCTCACAAGGCATGGGAAGGTTATGCAGACGTTTAACTAATTTGGCTAAAGAAGTTTTCGCCAAGTTAGTTAAACCGCTCTTGAGCCCGGAGACCGGCCTGAACTGTACGGCAAATTGCGGTGGGCAATTTAGGTTGGAATATGGATAGTTGATTTTTCATCGACTATCTAATCTATTGTGCGCGATAAATTAGTATCGCGGCCCACTGCGTTTGCTCATAACATACTATCCGGAAGGGGATCTTATGAGTTTTATGCGCACCTCTATTTTATTATTTCTTTTTTTATTCCAGCCTGTAATGGCAGAAGATATCCTGCCGACCATCTCTGTTACCGCTAGTCGTACACCGATTGAGGTGCAGCATAGCTCGACTACCATCAGCATTATCACAGCAGAACAGATTGCCGAAAGCAAAGCAGTTTATGTTAGTGAGCTGCTGCAATCTGTGGCAGGTTTGAATGTCTCACGTACCGGTGGTTCTGGAAACATAACGCAGCTACGGATGCGTGGCGGTGAGGCTAATCATATCTTGGTTCTGATTGATGGGATTGAGGCGAATAGGCTGTCGTCAGGATCGGAATTTCGATTTGATAAAATTAGCACTGAGCAGATTGAGCGTATTGAAGTGTTGCGAGGAGCACAAAGCTCCCTATGGGGGAGTGATGCCCTAAGTGGTGTAATTAATATTATTACTAAACGAGCAAAAAAAGGGCAGGAGGTAACGCTTAGTTCAAGTCTTGGGCAGCGTGATTACTGGAGAAAAGGATTAAGCCTCGGATATGGAGGAGATCAATTTGATATCCAGTTAGGTGCTGACCTTGTTAGAACTGACGGAGTTAATTCCATTAGATTAGGTAACGAGAAAGATGGCTTTAATCAGAAAGTCTTAAATTTAAAGAGCCATTATAATTTCAATAATGGTTCAGAGCTTGGCTTGGTATTTCATTATAAAAATAGCGATGGTGAATCTGATCCTAGTAATAGTTCAGATGGATATGCTGAAGATGACGAGAAAGAGTATTTAAGCCGTGTTTTTTATAAATGGGATTCATGGCAAAGCCGTTGGCAGCAACAGCTTGCTTACTCCGTTGTCGACCAGAAAAATAAAAATAAACAGGCTTCTGCTAGATCAAAGTATGACGGTAAGAAACACAAATGGATGTATCAGAGTACCTTTAAACTACCTGTCTCTAATGACAGGATTAATCGTCAAAGCCTAACCTTTGCAGCTGAACGTGAACGTGATAACTATGAACAGGTCACTAGTAGCTCTAGTCATAAACAGCGCATAGTAAATTATGGGTACGTTGCTGAATATCAATTAGGATTTATGGATGACTTTAATTTTTCTGCCAGTGGTCGTGCAGATGATAATGATGAGTTTAAGAATACGAAAACTTACCGATTGGGTTTGAGCTATATTTATCCTGACTGGGGTACTAAATTACATATTGCACATGCAACAGGTGTTAAAAATCCAACATTTACTGAGCTATTTGGCTGGTCACCAGCCAGCTTTATTGGTAACCCAGATCTGAAGGCTGAGCATTCTAAGGATTGGGAGATGGGAGTATCTCAGGGATTTTTTGACGAGAAAATGAATCTAACAGTGACTCTGTTTCAACAGCGACTTAAAGATGAGATTGCTAGTAACAAGTCCTACAATGGATCAATTAATTCTGATGGAGAGAGTAAACGTGATGGCCTTGAGCTAGACTTACAAGGTAACTTATCAGGCAATATTCGATATGGTTTTTCTTATACTTATCTTGTTGCGACTGAAGGTGTTAGTGGTGGTGATGATAAAACCGAAGTCAGACGACCTAAGCATCAATGGAGTGGTTTGTTAAATTATGCCTTCTTTGAAGATAAGGCTAATCTACAACTGTCAGCTGATCATATTGGTAAGCATCGCGATGTTGATTGGAGTGGAGGCTCTGGCAGTAGGGTTGAATTAGATGACTATCTCCTGATTAATATGACCATAAACTATGCAGTAGCCTCTGACCTTAAGCTATGGGGGCGTGTAAGCAACCTCTTTGATGAGGACTATNCTGAGGTTTCAGGATATAACGATGAAGGAACCACTATCTATGCTGGTTTTGAAATTACACTATAGGAGATAACGCTATGGGCAATCGCTTAACTAAGATATACACGCGCACGGGTGATGATGGCAGTACAGGCTTAGCGACTGGTGAGCGCGTCAGTAAGGACTGCTCATTGATTAAGGCGCAGGGTGATCTAGATGAACTGAATGCTAATCTAGCCTGTGTCTTGGTACATAGCGTAGAACAAGATGAAGTCTGTGCCATTATTCGTGCCGTGCAACATCAGCTATTTAATGTTGGTGCCGAACTTAGTGCACCGCAATGTGAGCTGACTCATGCGGATGATATTCTTTGGTTAGAGCGATGGATCGATCATTTCAATCAAGGGCTAGCGCCACTCAAAGATTTCATTCTGCCAGGTGGTGATGCAGCAGTTGCCCATTGTCATGTTGCACGCACAGTTTGCAGGAGGGCAGAACGGCACTTAGTTGAGTGGTCACATGAATATGCAATACGTACAGAGTTGGTGCAGTATGTTAATCGCTTATCTGACTTACTCTTTGTACTCTGTCGTGTAATTGAAAAACTGAAGCAGACAGCTCCGAGCTATTGGCAGAAAGATTTAAAGCTACCTGAGCCTAGTGAGGCCATATGATTAACTGTAAGCGGTGCTGTAAATAACAAGTAAGTAACAAGTAAGTAACAGGCTGGTTAGCTGGAGATTACTATGCTGAGATTTGGAGTAGACCTGGGCGGCAGTAAAATTGAATTGATTGCCTTAGATGATGCAGCTGCAGAATGTTATCGCCAGCGTGTCACAACCCCACAGGGTGATTATAAAAAGACATTGCTGGCGATAGCTGATCTGGTTGCCACTGCCGAGACTAAACTGGCTGCCGTAGGTAGTGTCGGTATTGGTACGCCCGGTTCGATTTCACCGACGACAGGTTTGCTTCGCAACAGTAACTC
>JGI20157J14317_10002320_pt1 | contig 16398 bp, 15 predicted proteins | sample COG_07_FD_14317 | JGI IMG/M metagenome (IMG submission 14317)
TGGGTTTTTATAATTTTGAATTATTTGTACACTGATGGAATCGGAATTCCTTCGAACAGCTTTGAATTTCAAATCAATTGAGTTTCGTTTGCCAAAATAATCCTCAAATAACCAAGGAATATTGAGTTGATTTTCTAATGATTCCAGTAATTCTTCTTTGGACTGTATAATTCCAATTTGATTTCGGATTACATTATTTATTTTTTCTTTGCCATGATACTTGTAGGCATACCGAAACCCATGGGCTACATGACTGGGTATTGCCACCCGTTCATTTAATTTAATCAATTTGTTTTTAGTAGTAAAAGAACTTTGTTGAATGTTATTTCTAAGGACATATTCATTGAAATAAAGAAAGCCATAATTGAAAGAAGCTTTACTTAAGCTATAATTTTTTATAATAGGGCGAAGTAAGGGTTGTTCCGGAATCGCACCTAAGAGTTTTTGATCTGGGTAATATTGATCTATATATTCCATTATTAACAGTGCATGTAAGCCGTCTGTTAACCAAGAATTTTCTCTTGGATCAACATGAAAAGCCTCTGTTAAGTAATGGTTTAAATAAACACTCAATGCTTTTATCTCAAACTCAAACCGATCAGAAAATGGATGAAAAACTGATGGTATCCCCGATAATCCAAAATATGATCGTTTTTGGTAATCCCTTTGAGAAAGTAACATGTTACTATGGGGAAATGTTCCAAAATATTCTCTTACAAACGCTTCAATTTGAAGAAGACTCAGTGTTGGATCCAACATTTTCTCTGAAACTTCTTTTAAATCGGTGCTGATTGCTATACCATTGATACTATAAGAGGTGTATTCTTTTTTGCTGATGTGAAACTGAATTTCTTTGGCTTTACTAATCGCCGTAGTGATGATTTTACGATCACTATCTATATTCTCTTTCCATTGCGTTAAATTAGAATTGATGAGCAACTGGTTTGGAATATTCCATTCAATGGAAAAGTTTGAAGGTAAAGTACTTATTTCCTCTAAATCTAAGTTACTGTTCGTTATCCAATTCCCTGATATATGTGGAGCTAGCTGTATGAAACAGTTTTTCAAGAAATATTCCTCTTCTGAAATTCTTCCATATCCCGTGAAGCTAGCATCGGGTAGTTCTATGGTATAGGTCAATGAAATATTGATCTGATCTCCAGGTTCAAGTATTTCATCTAAAGTAATTTTGATAATATCAATTTGATTATCAGCTCGATACCAATCCGTTTTTTTACCTTTTATAGTAATGTTTAAATCCCTAGTTTCCCCTCTTTTGGTTTTAGATCCAAGATAAAATCTCCGGTCGTACTCTTCTGCAAATCGCTGTGCTAGGGGCGACTTTGATGAGCTGTAAGCATGAGACCAGTCATTAAAGTATAGCGCTTGTAAAGGGGTTTTGGTATTATTTTGAAATTGAATTGTTTGTGAAACTTCAAGCGTTTTCTTTGCTTCAATAAGCTTTACTTTAAGATTATATTGTGGTGTTGCTTCTTGACCATAAACGAAAGGGGATAGGGCAATAAACAAGAATATAATAACCTTAAATAGATGTTTCACAAGATTTAAAAGTTAGGGTTGAAAATCCCTTTGGTATGAAAATTCTCCAGACAAGCCAATATTTCTTCTTGAGTATCAACAATAGAGAATAAATCAAGGTCTTCTGGGCTGATCAGCTTATCTTCAATCAAAACATTCTTAATCCAATCGATTAAACCACTCCAGAATTTATTACCAACAAGAATAATGGGAACTCGAGTAATTTTTTTAGTTTGTATTAGCGTCAAGGATTCGAATAATTCGTCAAGAGTTCCAAATCCTCCGGGCAAGACAACAAATGCCTGTGCATACTTAACAAACATAACTTTACGAATGAAAAAGTATTCGAACGAAAGGTTCTTATCCTTATCGATATAGGGATTGGAACTTTGTTCAAAGGGAAGTGCAATGTTGAGTCCTACAGAAGGGCCATCTGCTTCTTGTGCACCTTTATTAGCAGCTTCCATAATACCAGGCCCTCCACCTGTTATTACTCCATAACCAGCTTTTGCAACTGCAGCAGCAACATCCGTTGCTAATTTATAATAGGCATGAACGGGTTGTGTTCTTGCAGAACCAAAAATAGACACACAAGGACCAATGCTATCCATTTTTTCATATCCATGAACAAATTCGCCCATGATTTTAAACAACGACCATGAGTCGTTTGTTTTGGTGGTATTCCAGCTTTTATTTTTCGATTTGTTGCTCATGGGTTCGTGGATTACATTTCTTTAGCTAAATAATGTGCCGTATGACTTTTTGAATTCTTGATAACTTCTTCTGGACTACCTTCTGCAATAATCTGACCACCATTTTTACCACCTTCATATCCAATATCAATGATGTGGTCTACTTGCTTGATAACATCCATATTGTGTTCAATTATTACAACGGTATTTCCTTTATTTGCCAAATGATTCAATACTTCTAAAAGTACTCTAATATCTTCAAAATGCAAGCCGGTAGTTGGCTCATCTAAAATGAACAGTGTATTTCCTGTATCGCGTTTAGATAATTCTGTTGCCAATTTGATCCGTTGTGCTTCTCCACCAGATAACGTAGTAGATGATTGGCCAAGAGCTACGTAGCCTAAACCAACATCTTGTAGCGTTTTTAGTTTTCTGTAAATCTTAGGTATCGGTTCAAAAAAAGCACAGGCTTGATCGATGGTCATATTCAAAAACATCAGCAATTGACTTTCCTTTAAAACGTATTTCAAGTGTTTCTCTGTTGAAGCGTTTACCTTGGCAGGTTTCGCATTCAACCAATACATCGGGTAAAAAGTTCATTTCAATTACTTTCATCCCACCGCCCATACAGGTTTCGCAACGTCCACCCGAGACATTAAAGCTAAAGCGTCCCGGTTTATATCCTCTAATTTGTGCCTCAGGTGTTCTAGTAAATAAGGTTCTTATTTCACTAAAAACGCCAGTATAGGTAGCCGGATTACTTCGTGGGGTTCTCCCAATAGGGCTTTGATTTACGTCTACAACTTTATCTAAGTGTTCCAAACCAGTTATTCCTTTGTGAGGGAGTGGTTTTGCTACCCCATTAAAGAAATGAGCATTAAGGATTGGGTAGAGCGTTCCATTAATTAAAGATGACTTTCCACTTCCAGAAACTCCAGTAATTCCAACCATTTTTCCTAAAGGAAGGGTGAGGGTTACATCTTTTAAATTATTTCCAGTACAATTGGATAGTACCACAGATTTTCCATTACCAATTCTTCTCTTTTTGGGTATTTCAATTTTTTTCTTTCCTGTTAAATATTGGGCAGTTAGCGAATTCATGCTTAGAATCTCATCTGGTTTTCCTTCCGAGATAATTTCTCCCCCATTTTTCCCTGCAAAAGGACCAATGTCAATCACATGATCTGCTTGTACAATCATGTCCTTGTCATGTTCCACAACTATAACCGAATTTCCAATATCACGTAGGGCAAATAAGGATTGAATTAATCGTTCGTTATCGCGTTGATGTAATCCAATACTGGGTTCATCTAGGATATAGAGTACACCAACCAACTGTGAACCAATCTGAGTTGCCAAACGGATTCGTTGTGCTTCTCCACCAGATAAGGATTTTGAGGATCGGTTAAGGGATAAATAATTGAGTCCAACATTCAATAAAAATTGAAGACGCGTTTTAATTTCTTTGATAACATCTTCGCCAATTTTCATTTCATTCTTAGAAAGAAATTGTGGCAATTGATCGAACCAAGAGTATAACTCGTCAAGATCCATTTGTGCCAAATCAGCAATATTCAGCTCGTTTATTTTAAAGAAGCGTGCTTCTTTTTTTAAACGTGAACCCTTACAAGATAAACACTCGTTTTGGTCCATAAAATCACTTGCCCAACGCTTTATATTNGTAGAAGTAGCCTGTTCGTATTGGTTTTTGATGAAATTCTCAATCCCCTCGTAATCAATTTTATAATTTCGNGTAATCCCTAAAGTTTTAGATTCTACGGTAAACGTTTCTGCGCCTCCTTTTAATATAACTTCAAGTGCAGTAGCTGGAATTTGATCTATGGGATCGGATAAATTAAAATTATACCGCTGGGCAATGATATCTATTTGCTTGAAACTCCAGGAACTCTTTTGAGAACCCAATGGGATAATTCCCCCAGCTTTGATGGAAAGGGAGGTATCGGGAATTATTTTTTGTCGATTTACAATTTGCTGCGTACCGAGACCTTTACAATCTTCACACATCCCCTTAGGCGAGTTGAATGAAAAACTATTCGGTTCTGGGTTTGGATACGCAATACCAGAAGATGGACACATTAAATTCCTACTGAAATATCGCACTTTACGGCTTTCTTCATCGTAAATCAACAGTGTATCGCCGCCTTGGTACATTGCTGTAATTAGGGATTCTTGGAAACGTTTTAACCCTGCAATACTATTACTGATACGAAGTCTATCAATTACCAATTCAATATCATGGGTTTTGTAACGATCCAGCTTCATTCCAGGAGAAAGCTCAACAATAACACCATCAACTCGAACTTTAAGAAACCCTTGGCGGGCTAAATTTTCGAAGAGATCTCTGTAATGACCTTTTCTTGATTTAACGATTGGTGCTAAGATCATCACGCTCTTATTGGCATAATCACGTTGAATGAGCTCAATGATTTGGTCATCGGTATAACTAATCATCTTTTCTTGAGTCTGATGACTATAGGCCGTTCCAACACGTGCAAACATCAAACGTAAAAAGTCATAAACTTCAGTAATCGTCCCAACTGTAGACCGTGGGCTTTTAGAAGTAGTTTTTTGTTCAATAGCAATAACAGGGGAGAGGCCATCGATTTTGTCTACTTCAGGCCGCTCTAAGTTCCCTAAAAACTGCCGCACATAGGCAGAAAAGGTCTCCATATAGCGCCGCTGACCTTCGGCATATATAGTATCGAATGCAAGTGATGATTTTCCACTCCCAGAAAGACCTGTAATAACTACCAGCTTTTCTCTTGGAATTTGAACATCTATATTTTTTAAGTTATGTACTCGAGCTCCTTGTACATCGATTACATTTGAATTGTTTTTCATAGCAAAATTAAGCTCTAAAAATACAACTTTAGACCGTACTAAATTTTAAATGTTTAAAAATAAAAGTAATTTTAATAACTGACGGCAGTGTCGTCTCCGCGACGATCAGCTCCAAGAGAAATTTGCCCTGAATCATCTACTAAAATGGCATCAACCTTACCTATGATTCTTGATTTTTTTTCTTCTCCAGCATATCCGAGATCATTCAGATTCTTTAGTAAAGAAGGCTCAAATTGATTGGGTTCGAATGTAATAAAATCGGGTAACCATTGATGATGAAAACGCGCTGCATTGACCGCATCCTGAATGGGAAGGTTGTGTTCGTAAACATTTAGAATTGTTTGAAAAACAGAAGTTATAATTGTAGATCCTCCCGGAGATCCAACTACTAGATAGAGTTTGCCATCCTTTTCGACAATTGTAGGCGTCATTGAGCTTAACATTCTTTTCTTTGGCGCAATGGCATTGGCTTCATTACCCACTAGACCGAACATATTGGGCACACCAGGTTTACTACTGAAATCATCCATTTCATTATTCATAAAAACACCAAGTTCTTCTACAAAGACTTTAGATCCATAACCACCATTAAGGGTTGTGGTAACCGCAACGGCATTTCCTTGATCATCTACAATCGAAAAGTGAGTTGTTTCATCACTTTCAAAATAATATGAATCTCCAGGTTTAATTTCTGATGAGGGAGTTGCTCTATTCCAGTCAAAACTGCTCATTTTTTTATTGATATAAAGGGAGTCGAGTACAACATTTAAAGGGACATCAACAAAGTCTGGATCGCCTAAAAACTCGCTGCGATCTGCATAGGAACGTCTTTCAGCTTCAACCATCAGTTGTATGCTTTTTTGAGTATTATGACCCATCGTTTTTATGTCATATGGTTCGATCATTTTCATCATTTGATTCAGACATACACCACCACTAGATGGCAATCCCATTGAAATAACCTTTAAATCTTTGTAGTTAAAGATTAATGGATCTCTCCATTTCGCTTCATATTGTTCTAAATCTTGTTGGGTAATGATTCCACCGGCTTCTTGAACTCTACTAACCAATGCGTCTGCTACCCACCCAGAATTAAAGCCTTTAATCCCCTCTGAGGCAATGGATCTTAATACTTTCCCAAGGGCAGGGTTTTTTAAAATATCACCGGCTTCGAATGTTTGGCCGTAAAAGGTGTCTGGACCATTGATTTCAATAAATAAGTCACGATATCTCTTAAAACTGCGTGCCTGCTTTTCTGTTATGGCATATCCTTTTTCTGCTAAATCTATTGCAGGTTGCATTAAATCAATCAAGGGAAGTGATCCCATTTTCTTATGAATTTCGAGGGTTCCGGCTACTGTTCCAGGAACACCAACGGCTAAACCACCAATGGTACTTTTATTGGGAATCACATTTCCAGCTTCGTCCAAATATAAGTCACGATGAGCTGCATTTGGCGCTTGTTCACGATAATCTAAGGTTCCAGAACTACCATCTGCATTTCGATATACAAAAAATCCGCCCCCAGTAATATTACCCGCTACTGGGTACACTACAGCTAGTGCAAAATTAGTTGCTACCATTGCATCATAGGCATTACCGCCTTTTTTAAGAATATCAACCCCTACTTGAGACGCATAGGGCATGGCAGATACAACGCCTCCTTTTATTTGGGGAGCTTTAGTACAACTAATTAGTAATAAGGTAAAAACAAAAAGGATTGGCTTTAAAAAAGGGAGTGTAGGTTTCATAGTATTGTGTTTATGCTGCTATTAATTCTTGAAGATACAAATATTTGTATCTGTTCAAAAAAAACTTCAAAATCGTTTTTAAAAACGGGATAGTGGGCTTCTAGGTTTTTGACTGAAGCACTCAAATTAGATTCAAATTTTGTACGCCGTTCCATTTGACCAAGAATTGTTTCTAGGCCTGCTATAGATCTATATTGGATTAACCAATTTTGTGCTTTCATATAAGGAAAAGCCCTTTTCATTTTATTGGGTAAAAGTTCCTCTTGTTGTTCAATTTCATTATAAAAATCTGCAGAAAACATTTCGAGCGTTTGTGGGTGATAGTTGTTCCAAAGTGAAGCCAGAAAGTGATCATAAAACATATCGACAATAACCCTACTGTAATGCCCAAAATCTGGAAATAAAAGCTTGCTATGCTTCCTGAAAATTGGATGTTGGTCGGTAAAAGTATCAATAGCTCGATGCAGTAGAATACCGTCCTGAATTCCTTTGGCGTAACCTTCATATTGTTTACCTGGAACTGCATCCGCAATAAAATTTCCAAACCGAAGCTCAGTATGTGTTCCAGATAAATAAATATGTGCTAAATAATTCATCCGCTAAAACTAGTTTTCTTTTTCTAGAAGTACCTTATTTAATTCAAAAACAACTTCATTTTTTTTAGAACTAGATTATCTTTGATAAAAATACGTTTATGACATTAATCAAATCCATTTCTGGAATTCGTGGTACAATAGGAGGTAAGCCTTCTGATAACCTTACACCAATTGACATTGTTCGTTTTGCAGCTGCCTACGGGCAATACATTTTATCGCATACAGACGTTTCAAGATGCAGTATTGTAATTGGTCGTGATGCACGAATATCTGGGGCAATGGTTCAGGCTTTGGTATCCAATACTTTAATCGGTATGGGAATAGACGTAATCGATTTGGCTATGGCAACAACGCCAACGGTCGAAATGGTTGTGCCGAGAGCCAACGCTCAGGGAGGAATTATATTAACCGCAAGTCATAATCCAAAACAATGGAATGCATTGAAGTTATTAGATGGAAATGGTGAGTTTTTGAACGCAGAAGCAGGAGCTCAAATTCTAGCTTTAGCTGAAAACGAAGACTTCAATTTTGCTTCTGTGGATGATCTTGGGAGCGTAACGCCTGACAACACAAGTCTCGATATGCACATACAAGCTGTTTTAAACCACCCGTTAGTAGACGTTGAGTCTATTCGAAAAAGCGGACTTAAAGTGGTTGTGGATGGTGTGAATTCAATCGGGGGAGTTGCAATACCTGCTTTATTAAAAAAATTAAATATTGAGGTTATTGAATTGTTTTGTGAACCTAATGGTCATTTTCCTCACAATCCAGAACCTCTAAAAGAACACTTAGGAGACCTTTCGGCTCAAGTAATTGAATCAGGTGCTGATTTTGGGCTTGTAGTTGATCCCGATGTTGATCGACTGGCTTTTATGGATGAAAATGGAGCCATGTTTGGAGAAGAATATACCTTAGTTGCCTGTGCAGATTATGTGCTTTCAAAAACACCCGGGAATACAGTTTCCAATATGTCTTCGACACGAGCTTTGCGTGATATAACCGAAAAACACGGCGGCACCTATTATAGTAGTGCTGTTGGTGAGGTAAATGTAGTTACTAAAATGAAAGCCGTTAACGCCGTAATTGGCGGTGAAGGTAATGGTGGAATTATTGACCCTCAATTACATTATGGAAGAGATTCTTTAATAGGAACTGCTTTGTTTCTATCCCTTCTTAGCACTTGTAAGCTTTCGGTTTCTGAATTGAAGAAAACCTATCCAGAATATTTTATGGGAAAAGGGAAAATACAATTAGAACCTACAATGGATGTAGATGCATTATTACTGGCTATTGAAAAGAAATATGCTAGTAATAAACCCAGTACAATTGATGGAGTTAAAATTGATTTTGAGGCTTCATGGGTGCATTTAAGGAAGTCAAATACGGAACCCATTATTCGTGTATATACAGAAGCTCCTTCTCAGGAAGATGCAGATTTATTAATGAACCGTTTTAAAGAAGAATTAATCGCTTTGGGAAACTAGCTTAGGATTTTTACCCATATGCTTGAATCGGTTATGCGTCCAAAAGTATTGTGAAGGGTCTTTGCGTATCTGTGCTTCAAGAGTTTCTGTAAAAATATCCGTTATCTCATTAACTTTTGTTTCTTTGGGTTTATCTGTAATTAGACTGATATCTAGACTATAATACCCTCGCTTTGTACGGTTAATATCGGCAAATACAATGGGCAAGTCGAATTGTCTTGCCATTCGTTCTGCTCCAGTAAATACAGGAACTTCAATACCCATAAAAGACCTCCAATAGTTTTTTGGTTTTGGTTTTGGCGACTGATCCGCAGCTAAACCGTAGATGTAGGTAATATTATTTTTTTGATGCATTTCAATATCCTTCAGAACATTGAATCGTGACCCGAGATGAATAAGATGTTTTGCTCTTGACTTTATAATCAATTGCTCAAAATACTTATTGGACAAAGGAGCGTAAACGGCATATCCCTTACCCTCCAAATGATAGCCGATTGAGAGCATGGCTTCCCAGCTTGAATAATGCCCGCAAACAAGCACAACCCCTCTGTTCTTTCTTAAGTACTGATTAATTATTTCAAGGTTATTGAATTGATAACGCTTCAACACTTGCTTTTTTGTAACCGTCAATGCTTTTAGCATTTCTGTAAAAATATCACACAAATGTCTGTAGAATGCTCGTTCTATTACTTTGAGTTCCTCTTGACTTTTCTCTGGAAAACTCAGATTTAAATTCTTCCGAACCACTTTAGTTCTATATCCAATTAGCTTATATAGTATTACATACATTAGATCTGCAATACGGTATAATAAGAAGTGTGGTAAAAGCGAAATCCCAATGAGTATAGGATAGGCAATCAGGAAGAAGATTAACTGCACAATTTTTTTTTAACAAATATAAGTATATTTGAATCCAATAATAAAGCTATATGCAATCACTTCCACCATTAATTTTGGCAATCCTTGTTGTAAATGTACTTTTTTCATTGAAAGGGTTTAAGGACACCTTCTTTTTCAACCGTTTTAAATTCAGTATCGCAGCTGTCAAAGGAGGTCAATCGTATCGTATCGTCAGCTCTGCTTTTTTACATGTAGACATGGCACACTTAGGGTTCAACATGTTTGCATTGTATCTTTTTGGAGATCAAACACTAGCAGGGTTGGGTTTTTTAAATTTTCTCATCCTATACTTTTCTTGCCTAATTGCTGGGAATCTTTTTGCCTTGTATTTTCATCGCGACAATCCCTATTACAGTGCCGTAGGAGCAAGCGGTGCCATTATGGGTATTCTATATGCTACTATTTTGATGTATCCTGAAATGAAACTTGCCCTGTTCATCTTCCCAGTTCCACTTCCAGGTTACGTTTTCGGGATTGGGTACTTAGTTTACACCTTATTTGGAATGAAAAAACAGCAAGACAATATTGGACATACTGCACATTTTGGAGGTGCAATCGGAGGTATACTTACAACGCTTATTTTGTCCCCATCGGTCATTGAGACTTCGTTTACAACACTTGTTCTTTTGGTAGTTGTTACAGTTGTTACCGGTTTTATCTTATTTAAGAAAAACTAAAAGTGCTGACAATACGACAGCACTTATTTAAAGAATGCATTTAGTTTAGCTATTGAATTACTTCTAATAGAATTGCAGCTAGTTTATCGGGCTGCGAAAAGTTTGGCGTATGACTTGAGTTTAATGTAAAAACTTTTTCCACCTTACCTTCATACGTGCTGCGTTGCGCCGATATTGGTATTGCACGATCGTCCGTACATTCGATATAGTATTTTGGGATTTTACCAAAAACAGCATCGGTAACTTCAAGTTTATATCCTAATGGTGCTGCAGGTTCTGGAACAATATATGCTATTGCTTGATTAAGGCTTCAGCAGGGATATCGTGAGCAAACGCATTTTGCATTTCTTCCGATTTTACAAAGGCCTCCGTTTGGTCTTCTGAAAGGAAAAAATGCTCAACCGCTTTAGAATCTGGAACTCCCTTAACCGCATCATAAAATGAAGCGCCATTGGGCAAAAGAAAGGCTGTTAGATAAACTAGTCGGTCAATTTATTTTGGACGTAATTCTGCCACTCTACTCACAGTAATTCCGTTAAAGCTGTGACCCACTAATACTACTTTCTCTGGTTGACCATCAAGAATAGCTAGGAGCTGATTTACGTAGGTTTCCATTGTAATATCGCTTGCTGGAGTCTTATCGCTCCCATGACCAGCTAAGTCGGGCGTAATCACTGTATGCCCTGCAGTTTCTAGTGTTTTTGCTACTTGCTGCCATTGCCACGCTCCCAGCCATGCGGAATGCACAAGAACATAGGTTTTTGTTTTTTTCGAAGGTGCTTCTGTAGGATGTGCATGGATGAACATCGAAAAAAGGAAAACTAGTATTAAGCTTGAAATTTGGAACATTTTTTTCATGATATTTTGTTTAGGTTATGAGGCAAATATAAAGCAGCTCATATCCAGTAAATTTTGCTAAATGTCACAATCGACTAACTATTTATCAATTCAATCATTTTAAAATGTAATTTCAAGCGACCTTCCTCTTCCATTTGTTTTAGCAAACGTGATATAACCTCACGAGTAGTCCCCAATTCGTTAGCTAATGCTTTATGGGATATGTGAATTTTGTTTTCAGAAAGTTCTTTTGAGTAGATAAGGTAATCGTAAAGCCGTTCTCCGATTCTTTTAAAGGCTAAGCTTTTATACGACATCAATAAATCTTCATAACTCGTAATAAACGATTGTGTAGTAAACCGAAACCACGATTGATACTCAAAACTCCATTGTTTTACAAAGCGCACGGGGATTTTTATAAGAGTAGTATTGTTTTCTGTACGCGCATGAACAAGGCTTTTATAATCTTTGAAAGTAGCTGCAAGCGATAGGGAGCAAGTTTCAAGCGGATTTACATAGTACAATAGAATTTCACGTTCTTCCTCTTCTTGCCATACCCGAACAGATCCGTGGATAACGATTGCTAGCCATTTGATGTATTTATCTTGTTCTACTACAAAAACTCCTTTGGGATATTGTCCTAATACACCGTGGGTAAGAATCTCTTTTTGGAGTGTGGGTTCCGTTATTTTAAGAGCTTCAAATAAGACCTCGAATTCATTCATAGCACTCTGGTTTCGACTTGGGGAAGTCTTGTTCTAAACGGTTACTTATTCATTAAGGAGCTCTTCAATTTTTGCATCTAACTGAGCGCCTCTTAAATTTTTTGCAACAATAACACCGTCTTTATTCAATACGAAGGCAGCTGGAATACTTCGTACTCCATATAATAGAGCAATTGGGTCTTGCCAGTATTTTAAATTAGAAACGTGATTCCAACTGAGACCATCGTCTTCAATTGCACGTGCCCAACTCGATTGATTTTTATCTAAAGAAACTCCAACAATTTCAAGCCCTTTATCATGCATACGGTTATAAAGACGAACTAAATTTGGATTTTCTATACGACAGGGACGGCACCACGAGGCCCAAAAATCGATGATGGTAACTTTTCCTTTTAAAGACGCTAAGGAAACAAGCTCGCCAGTAGGATTAGGGCCTTCAAATACTGGAGCAACTTCGCCAATAGCCGTTGGATTGGTGGGAACGTTAATGATTGCTTCGACTTTTTTACCAGAAACACTGCTTTTGATCTTAGGATCAAAAGCATTGAAAATGAGTTTGGCTTCAGAAGAGCGCATAGCCTTGGTTGTTACCAAACGTTCTAAAATAAGAGTAGCAACGTAGGATTGTGGGTTGGAGCTCATGAAATCTTTTTCATAAGCATTCAAATTTGTCTCCACAGCTTTGTACTTTGCAGTAAGGTCTTCTGCTAGAATATTATCGCCAAGTGTATTGGCTTCATTTATTTCTTGAACGAGGGTTCTCATATCTTTTGCAAAACCTTGCGTCGATTCTCTGTACTGTGCTAAATTATTGTTCGACGGAGTTCCTGCAGTAATGGAAGAGGCTAAACTGTCTTTGAAAATTTCCATTTCAATGGACCCTTCTTCTAAAATAACAGGAATGTTTCCGTTAACTCCTTCAAGAAAAATAAAATTGATATCAATTTGATCTATTGCGCCTTTAAGCTCAAAAGATCCATTTACTATGGTAGTTGAATCTATGGTTACGGGTTGACCATTTGGCCCCGATTTGATGCGATAAACACTTGAACCATCGGCGTGGTCCGTAGTTCCATTAATGACAAAAGTATTGGGCTCAAGTGAAGTACACGAGCTTATAGCGAAACTGATTGCAATATAACAAGCAGCAATGAATTTGATTTTTTTCATGCACAAATATAAGAATTCAGTTGATAAAATTCATCTCCAAATGTCAGAATGTGATTGAGTGCAAGGAATGACTTCTGATAGTGATTTAATATAGTATATTTGTGAATCTTATAGATATAATATGGCAGGAAATAGTATTGGAACATTATTCAATGTAACAACCTTTGGAGAATCTCACGGACCAGCGTTGGGGGGAGTAATTGACGGATGTCCAGCAGGAATTGTTTTGGATATTAATGCAATTCAAGACGAGTTGAACCGGAGAAAACCGGGTCAATCTGCAATTGTAACACAACGAAAAGAACCGGATGAAGTTGTTTTTTATTCTGGAATATTTGAAGGCAAAACTACGGGTACTCCCATTGGTTTTGCTATCCACAATACAAATCAAAAATCTAAAGACTACGGTCATATAAAAGATAGCTATCGTCCATCGCATGCTGATTATGTGTACGATCAAAAGTATGGATTTCGAGATTATCGAGGTGGTGGAAGAAGTTCCGCTAGAGAAACAGCAAGTAGAGTAGTAGCTGGAGCCATTGCCAAACAATTTTTATCGAACATTAAGTTTACCGCATTTGTGTCGGCAGTTGGCCCTCTTAAAATGGAAACACCTTATCAGGAGCTTAACTTTGCTACTATTGAAGAAAATCCAGTACGTTGTGCCGATCCACTTATGGCAGAGCAAATGGAAGCTTATATTCGTCAAATTCGAAAAGAAGGCGACACAGTCGGCGGGGTTATTACTTGTGTAATTCAAAACGTACCTGTTGGCTTAGGAGAACCAGCCTTCGATAAACTCCACGCCGATTTAGGGAAAGCGATGTTATCGATAAATGCTGTAAAAGGCTTTGAATATGGAAGCGGTTTTGATGGTTCCCAAATGAAAGGTAGTCAGCACAACGATCCATTCAATACCGATGGCACCACACAATCGAACCGATCTGGTGGTATTCAAGGTGGTATTTCTAATGGAATGGATATTTATTTTAACGTAGCATTCAAACCTGTTGCAACCGTTATGCAAGCGCAGGACACCATAGATAATAAAGGTCAGAAAGTAGTTATGGAAGGAAAAGGAAGGCACGATCCTTGTGTTGTACCAAGAGCAGTACCTATTGTAGAGGCAATGGCTGCTTTAGTTCTTGCAGATTATAGCTTACTTAGTCGAACAAACAAAATTTAGTTTATGAAAAAATTAGCTTTACACTGGAAAATTTTAATCGGGATGACCCTGGGTGTTCTTTTTGGTTTAGTAATGTCATACGTTGGCGGTGGTTCTCAATTTGTTGGTGACTATATCAAACCGTTTGGTACTATTTTTATTAATCTGTTGAAGCTAATTGCAATTCCTTTAATATTGGCATCACTGATAAAAGGAGTTTCCGATTTAAAAGATATTTCAAAACTCTCGCAAATGGGAGGTAGAACAATTTTGACCTACATAAGCACCACTTTGGTTGCTGTTGTTATTGGTTTGATTTTGGTCAACACCATTCAACCGGGAAAATCGATTAGCGTAGAAACTAGAAAAGAATTGGTAGAGGCCTATGCCTCGGATGCAAATCAGAAGAGAGAAGCTGCTGCAAAGCAGAGTAGTGCAGGCCCTTTGCAAGCACTCGTTGATATTGTTCCATCCAATATTTTTGCAGCTGCGAGCAATAATCGCAATATGCTGCAAATTATATTTTTTGCCATGTTCTTTGGTATTGGAATTATTCTTATTCCCGAGAAAGAATCCACATCCGTAAAAAGCTTTTTTGATTCTTTCAATGCGGTAATTCTAAAACTCATTGATCTCATCATGCTTGCAGCTCCCTATGGAGTGTTTGCTCTACTAGCTGCCTTGGTAGTCGAAGCTCCAAGTCTAGAACTCTTTAAAGCCCTTGCGCTTTATGCTGTTACTTTAGTGTTAGGACTTGCGGCTATGATTGGAGTCTATGCTATATTCGTGCGTGTGGTGGTTAAGAAAAGTACTTCCTTTTTCTTTAAAGGAATCGCTCCAGCACAACTACTTGCATTTTCAACAAGTTCAAGTGCTGCAACACTTCCTGTTACAATGGAGTGTGTTGAAGATAATTTAGGAGTAGATAAAGAAGTAACAAGTTTTGTTCTTCCAATTGGTGCTACCATAAATATGGATGGTACTAGTGTATATCAGGGAGTAGCAGCTGTTTTTATAGCACAAGCTTTCGGTCTGGATTTAAGTCTAGCTGCACAATTAGGTATTATATTTACGGCAACACTAGCCTCAATAGGAACTGCAGCTGTCCCTAGTGCAGGGATTGTGATGTTGGTTATTGTTTTGGCTCAAGCAGGAATTCCTGAAGCTGGGTTAGCACTAATATTTGCAATCGATCGACCTTTGGATATGTGCCGTACCGTTGTTAACGTAACAGGCGATGCAGCAGTTTCCATGTTTGTAGCAAAATCGATAGGCAAACTCAAATAAACCAGCCTTTCCGTCGGTATAATTGTGCAATCCACACTAAGGTCAACGATAGAATTACCACTACAGTCGGTAATTTTGCTATTGAAACACCAAAAGTTTCGATTGCTCCGGCAATAAACATACTGTGATACATCTGAATAATTACACAAATTAAGGAAATAGCTAAAACATTCTTTGACCAGCTTTTACGAAGGAATAACCCAAAGGTTCCGAATGAGCCTAACCCAACAGCAAGGCCATAAACAATTTTGGTCCATAAAGGGAAATTTGCGCGAAAGTCTTGTTGTATTTGATCTAAAGTACTTGGATCCAATATAATATCAGAAACAAATGCAAAGACTCCATAAGGTTCCATATCAATAGTAGGATAACAAATATTTGCACCCATTTGGGTGGGGTCAATTCAGTTTTCATAAGTAAGGTTTAGTGTTATAGATTTAGGAAGGGAATATCTTTCTTTTTAACCCATAGAATCATTAGGCTGAGTATGAGCGTTGCTATTGCAGTATAAAACAAAGTGCCACCATCGCCTTTAACTTCAATTCCAATCATGGTTAAATGCATCGTAACTGCTCCTGCCATTAGACCAGCAGAGAGTCCAGCTCCTAACCATATTTTTTTTGGCAAAAAAAGTAAGATACTGGCAATCAATTCTAAAACACCAATTCCGATTCTCCCCCAAGGTTCCATTCCAACTTGCGTAAAAATGTAAA
>JGI20157J14317_10002331_pt1 | contig 16361 bp, 16 predicted proteins | sample COG_07_FD_14317 | JGI IMG/M metagenome (IMG submission 14317)
TGGAGAGATTGTTTTTGCCAGCTTAAAACCTCAAGACGAGGCAAGTCTATCTTTGGCATATGAAGATTTACAAAATGGAGTTTAAATATCCTTCTTGAATCAAAGACTCTGGATTGACTTTATTTCCATCAAAGTAGACCGTCCAATGCAGGTGCGGTCCTGTAACTCTCCCGGTTGCTCCAACCAAACCGATTTCATCAGATTGCTCAACCAAATCATTTAGCTTTACTTTTATTTCACTCATGTGCGCATACGAGGAAAATAGACCGTAGCCATGATCAAGGATTAAAGTTAAGCCTGTATAGAAATAATCACCTATCAAAACTACCTTACCTTTAAGAGGAGCAACAATGGGAGTCCCGACAGCCCCCCGAAGATCTAGCGCTAAATGAGCTGATCTAGGCAGGTCATTAACAAATCTTTGCTTGCCAAATGGCGATGTCACAATTCCTGGAACCGGAGCGATAAAGTCAAAAGAAGGAGTAATCTCTGTTGAAGATCTGCTTAAAGCAGTTTTAATTTGTATGGCCTCATTGTTTGCTCTAGCTTGATCTTTTGTGCTTAATGTTACTTTGCTTTCATCGGCGATAGTAATTCTTGATTCTCCAAAGTTAACCCAATTTACTTTTACATTTACATGATGCCTAGTAATTACAAGATCTTTTTTAACAAATGGAAGGCTCACTAACTGTTTGGTTCCCGTTGAAGTTTTGAAGGTTAAGACATTTGATTTATCCTCTGTTGCAGCCGGAATTGATATGATTTCTCCACTTTCACCTTCAAACAAATCACTTGCAAAGCTTTGCATGCTTATTAAAGCAAAGAGAGTTAGAAGGCTAGATGCCTTAATCTTTTTTTGAAACATTTGAAGTAAATCCTCCATCTCCAAGACGAGTGGTAACGGTATCCCCAACCTTGATATCTTTTGAGGATTTCAAAGCTTGTCCATTCTCGTTCATAACTATTGCATAGCCTCTATCAAGAACAGCCAAAGGACTAATTGCGTTTAGATTGGTAGTGATACTTTCAAGCATTAATTTTTTCTTATCAATTAAATTTTTCATTTGAAAATTCAGTGACCTGAGGTTTGTTTTGATGCGGTCTTCATAGTTTTCAAATCTTTGTAATGTGCTTGATTGATAAATCTTCGAAGTGGCCAGTTGGAAGTTTTGTTTTGCGTTACTAATTATGCCTTGCACGGTATTTGCAAGACGCATCTCAATATTATCAAGAGATTGAGATTGCTCCTTTAACATGGTGAGCGGGCTTTTTAAATTTTGCGATTTAAAGAGAAGTGTTTGCGATTTTTCAGTCAATCTTGACTGGACCAAGTAACCAAGACTAGCTTTCCATTCTTCTAATCTATCATTTAGTTGAAAATAATATTCAGTTACTAGCTCCGCTGCTGCTGTCGGGGTAGGGGCTCTAAGATCTGCAACAAAATCAACAATAGTAAAATCAATCTCGTGGCCAACACCAGAAATTATGGGTAAAGGAAAGTCAAATATTTCTCTTGCCAGACTTTCATTGTTAAAGGCCCACAAGTCTTCAATTGATCCTCCGCCTCGGCATATTAAAATTACATCAAAAGCATTATCTGGATTGAGGTTGTTATAGTTTAGGGTGCTTTGCAAAGCCGCGATAAGTGTTTTGGGGGCAGTGTCACCTTGCACAGTTGCAGGGATTAAAGAAACCTGACTAACAGGAGCTCGTCTTTGTATGGTAGTTAAGATATCTTGAAATGCTGCTGTAGATTCAGAGGTAATGACTCCAATATGTTTAGGTTGTTTGGGAAGTTGTTTTTTTATCTCTTGAGCAAAGAGGCCTTCTGCATCTAATTTTTTCTTGAGTTCTTCGAATTGATGCATCAAATTTCCAGCTCCAGCTGGTTGCATGGAGCTAACGATCAATTGGTAATCTCCCCGTGGAGCATAGAGACTGACCTGACCTTTTAAAATACATTGATCTCCATTCTGGGGCTCAAAGTTTAATCTTAAATTTTGATTTCTAAACATGGCGCAGCGAATAGCCCCATCTTCGTCTTTTAAGGTAAAGTAAATGTGCCCAGAGGAGGGACGTGCCATGTTTGAAATTTCTCCTATCACAGACACACCTCTAAATTGATTTTCTAAAAGTGTTTTAGCTTGTTGATTAAGTTGACCAACAGAGATAATTTCATCTCCTTGATTTACAATATCTGCACTCATAAACGAAGTATATATTGATGGCATCACAATTAAAGTCAGCGCAGAATTTTTTTATTCTCTGTCTTGGAGCAGGCTTAATTGGATTGGCTCCATTGTTTGTTAGGTGGAGTGAACTATCTCCCTCCTGGAATTTATTTTATCGAATGTTCTTAGCGCTTCCATTTTTAGCTTTGATTAATTTTTATTACAATGGCTCACAAGCTTTTAAGCTAAAAAGTCGCAAACATTTATTATTTGCACTTATTGCCTCGTTTGCATTTGCTGCAGATATGAGCGCTTGGCATTGGAGCCTACAATTCACCTCGGTGGCTAATTCAACAATCCTTGTAAACACTGCTCCTATCTATATGGTACTTTTTGCTTCTTTGGTATTCAAAGAATCAATCTCTAGACAGTTTCTTTTGTCTTTTGTTCTCACCTACGTAGGGGTTATTGGATTGGTATATTTTTCTAGTGCAAAATCTGAAGGCGCTTTGCTTGGAGATGGGCTGGCGTTAATGGCCGCATTTTTGTATGCCACATATTTACTCATTATCTCTAGATTAGGTAATGAAAGTTCTATTAATATAATTTTTTACACCACGTTATTTACCTGTATGTTTGGGATGCTATTTGCTTTATTTGAATCAAGAGAATTTTTACCCAGTTCAGCATCGCAGTTTTATAATCTATTAGCTATGGCTATTTTCTGCCAAGTTGGAGGCCAGTTCTTTATTACTTATAGCTTGCCAAAGATCACAGCCTCGTTTGGGTCAATCGGTTTGTTAATGCAGCCAATCATAGCAACTATTTTTGGAGCCATAGTATTTCATGAGTATTTAAATTTTATCCAATTAAGTTTTGTTATCCTTGCACTGGTTGGTATATATTTTGCTAGATTAGAGATCAACCCTAAAGAGGAGTTAAAGCATGAAACCTAAAACAAAAGCGCAAGAGTTAGGCTTTCTTTCGAGAGATTTTGCTGTAGCAAAAGATAAAAAAAATTGGTTAGCTTTATTTGATGAAAATGCCATAGTTCAGGATCCCATTGGCAAAAGCCCATTGGACCCAACAGGCAATGGCCACCAAGGGATTGATGCAATAGAAAAATTTTATGACACAGTGATAGCAAACGGTGACATAGAGTTTAATATCTTAGAATCTATTCCATGCGCCAATGAATGCGCTAATTATGCGCAAATTGTTAACCGTGTTGGTGATGTGCAAATAGAAACAAAAATGATTGTCATCTATCGCATTAATTCAAATAATAAAATTGAGTCTCTTCGTGCCTTTTGGGACTATCAAAAAATGGAAGATCAGCTTAATGAGATTCTATCAAGCCAAGGGCTTACTTAATTTAATTTCATAGCGTTCAATCAAATCAGCTTCAGGATTAGCTATTCCAAATAACCCTAATGGTTGTTAGAAAACAAAAGATTAGCTTAATCATGAATTTATAAAATGTTAATTTTTAAATTTCGGCATGAAGTCTTTATTTTCTGCGTCATACAACATCCAACCATTGTATTCGTCCGGTGTTTCACCGCATGCAGCAAACTCGCTAAACATTGGAAACATTGTGGGTTGAACATCCTTTTGAAATGCAGTAGTAGCTTGAATCATGGATTCACGAGAGTTCGTAAAATCACCCCATAGAAAATCCGCATCGGGGTTTGAATCCGAGTAATAATTTCCAAAATGATAGGAAGTCCCAGCATAACCACTGCTATTTCTTACTGTTTTAGTAAACTTTGGTAAAAACTCTCTAGCATCCGCTCCCCCAAAACCTTCATTGTATTTACAAAGCCATACTGCACTGAAGAAATATCCTGATTTTGGTAACTCACCAAATTCTTCAGCACCTAAGGGAAAGACGCCCTCAAAACCATTTCTAGCTTCTCCATCACAAACCAATACATCTTCATACTTTTCTTGCCAGGCAGCAGCCTCAGCATTTTGAACCCATTGATTCCATGCAGCATCCGCTGCTTCTTTAGATGTCCATTGAAGCTCCCACCAACCGGTATCAGGGTAAAGATTTTTTTCTGATGCAGGCGCATATCCCCAAACTCCGATTAACTGATCAGCAGTAATCAGGTTGCCAATCAGCAATCATCTTTGCCATATTTTCTGCTGAATAATCTGGACCAGCCTGACAAGGCATAAATTCATTAAAGTAAGTTCTTGAGGACAGATCATCCTCTCCAACGGTTGTATTTTCTTGCGAGCAAGAAATAACAAACAATAAAATAAATAAATAGCTAAATTTTGATTTCATATTCTCTCCTAAAAAAATTATGCGGTTTCATTGTTTATTCCTATCTACCAAATACAGCAATATGATTAAAGTAATATTCCCAAGAACATAAATTAATAATACACCGAATTAATAAGCTTGTTTATTTCTCCTCCAAGAAAATCAGAGGAAATTTGCCACAGAATTGCCATAAGATTAGCTATTCCAAATAATGCCAATGGTTGCTAGAATGCTCCCACAAAGACTTTGGGTGATTAGCTCAGTTGGGAGAGCATCTCGTTTACACCGAGAGGGTCGGCAGTTCGAGCCTGTCATCACCCACCAAACAACCAAAAAAAAGCCCGGAAAATTCCGGGCTTTTTTATTTAAACTAATTCTAATTAGCTTTCTGAGTCACTTACAGCAGCAGACCAGATAACAACACCGAATAGGATTTTGTTAACAAAGTCAGCCAGGTTGTAAATAAGGTTTAATGATGCGGCATCAATTCCGCCAGTCATTAAGTAGCCTGATGCGTATCCAATAGGATAAATTGCCCAACCCACTATGATGATCCACATCATGGTGTTGTATGCAGTTTGCACAGCAGCGTTACCAGAAGCATTTCTAGCCTCAGCACCTTCACCCATCCATAAAGTATGGATCATGTATAACCAAGCCAGCATTCCTATAATAAATGCAGGCATAGCACCCATAATTCCAGCTTCACCGAAGTAACCAAATACTAGCATTACCAATGAACCCACAAATAGCTTGTAGAACAAAGATGCAGCAACATTAGTCACAGCTTTAAGGATTAAGTAGAACTCAATAATCAACAATGGCACAGTCAACAACCAGTCAATGTATCTAAACACTGTTGGTGTCTCACCAGTATCAATCCAAACACCTCTCATATAAAGATAGTGCCAAAATGCAATACCGGTAACTAAACCAGAAATTGTTAATGATGTTTTCCATTTTGCATGAACTCTATCTCTTTCAACGAAAAAGAATGCTGTTGCAGCTAACAAAGCAGCTGTAACTAGCCAGAAAGAAACTCCAACGTAATCATTAGCGTCGAGATCTCCCCCTGAAGCAGCAAAAGTAGGAACCGCCATTACCCCAGCCAAAAGCATAAGTAATTTCATGTTAATACTCCTTATTTATTAATATATTAATACTCTCCCCTATGGACAGTTCATTAAGCATATCAAAAATTAAACTTTTGGGTAAAATAATGACAAGAATTTTGTTCATTAAATTTGACAAAATAATTTCTTAAAGGTACTGAAAAAAAGTTGCAGAAAAATTAAAAAAAGCTATCATTCACAAGCGTTCGCGGTCCGGTAGTTCAATCTGGTTAGAACGCCGCCCTGTCACGGCGGAGGTTGCGAGTTCGAGTCTCGTCCGGATCGCCATTTGAATAAAATATGAGCAGTCAAATAGCACTAATACTTCTCAATCTGTTGATTGCTGGGACCATCTTTACGCATTTAGCATTAACCACGCCTGTAATCTTTAAAACTCTTGATGAAGACAGCGCTGCAAAGTTTTTACGCACTATATTTCCGCGCTATTATCTGCTGCTTTTTTTACTGTCTTTACTCGCTCTTTTAATCCTTTATTTTCAAGATTCATCCTTAAGTTGGTGGCTAGGCTTCAACATCTCTGCGCATGCATTATTAGGCTTATTAGGCATTCCAATTACCAATGCAGCAAAAGACAGAGGCTGGGAAAAAATATTTTCTTTTTCTCATGGTGTGAGTGTCTATTGCACTATTGTAATTTTTGCTCTTAGCATCATTCAATTTTTTATAGCAATCGATTAAATTATATTTTGCATAAAAAGTTAACGCTTCAATCTAAAGTATGTGAAAACTGTAATCGTGCATTTGTCTGGAGAAAAAAATGGGAGCGCTCCTGGAATGAAGTGAAATTTTGCAGTAAAAAATGCAAAGCTGAAGCAAAAAAAAGTTGAACAAATGCTTGAACTTAATGCTTTCACCACCATATTGTTTTCAAGGGAGATAAATAACTATGGCTAGATCAAAAACAAAATCTTTTCAAACTGAGACCAAGCAGCTTTTGCAGTTGATGATTCACTCGTTGTATTCAAACAAGGAGATCTTTCTTCGGGAGCTTGTATCTAACTCCTCTGATGCGCTTGATAAACTTCGATTCAAAGCTATAGAAAACTCTAAGTTACTCGAAGGCGATGCTGATTTAAAAATTAATATTAGCTTGAATGCAAAAAATAATACCCTAACCATTTCAGACAACGGCATTGGTATGACGGAAGATGAAGTTATTGAAAATATTGGGACCATCGCCAAATCAGGCACAGCTCAATTTTTATCAGAAATGACTGGTGACAAGAAAAAAGATTCTAATCTTATAGGTCAATTTGGAGTAGGTTTTTACTCTGTGTTTATGGTTGCTGAAAAAGTATCAGTCCATTCTAGATCTGCCAACACATCTGCAGAAGAGGCAGTCATGTGGGAGAGTGCGGGAGAAGACACTTATCAATTATCAACGATTCCAAAAGAAGATAGAGGCACCAAGATCACCATTTACCTGAATGAAGACAACAAAGAATTTGCTGAATTGATGAGAGTAAAATTCTTGTTACAAAAATATTCCCAATACATTAACTTCCCATTAATTTTGAATCCAGAGGAGGGGGAACCCGAAACCATCAATGATTCAGAAGCAATTTGGCTAAAGTCCAAGCGGTCTGTAAAGGCGGATGAATATAAAGAATTTTATAAGTTTATATCCTATGATTCCAACGATCCTTTGACCTGGATGCACAACAAAGTCGAAGGCAAGCAAGAATACTCAAGTTTACTTTTTATTCCTGAAAAATCTCCATATGACCTCTGGAACAGAGATACCCCAAGGGGAATTAAGCTATTTATTCAGCGAGTCTTTATCATGGATGATGCCGCTCACTTTTTGCCGTTATACCTTCGTTTTGTCAAAGGTGTAGTTGATTCAAGTGATTTGCCCCTAAATGTTTCAAGAGAGATCCTTCAAGATCATCCCTTGGTTGATTCCATTAAAAAAGGTCTAAGCAAGAGGGTGCTCGATACTTTAAAGAAAATGCAGAAGGATCAACCAGAAGACTATCAGAAATTTTGGAAGGAATTTGGTCTAGTGATCAAGGAAGGCCCAGCTGAAGACTATGAAAATTCAGAGTCTATCGCTGAGCTTTTTTTGTTTGCAAGCACAGCTTCTGAGGGTAAAAAGGTTGACACCACTCTTGATCAATACATCGAAAGAATGAGCGGTGATGACGAAAAAATTTACTACTCAATTGCCGATACCTATGAAGCTGCGGCGAACTCTCCGCATATCGAACACTTGAAAGCTAATGGAACAGAGGTCCTACTTTTGACTGACAGAATAGATGAGTGGCTGATGTCTACCCTCATGCAATTTAAGGGTAAAACGTTAGTCAATGTTGCCAAAGAAGAATTAGAAGAAGGCGCCAAAAAACCTAGAGTTACCAAAGAGAAGCAAGAAATTATAGATAGGATGAAAAAATCTCTAGATGCAAGAGTTTCAGATGTTATTGCAAGCTCTCGATTGGTTGATTCTGCTGCTTGTTTAGTGCTGTCCAAAGATGAGCCTGGAGCCCAGTTGAAAAGGATACTGGAAGCATCTGGACAAACCTTCAATGAATCTAAGCCTGTTTTTGAGGTTAACCTAAAACATAAACTCATCAAAAAATTAGGCACCATGTCTGGAAAAGAATTCTCAAACTTTGCTGAGTTTTTATTTGATTATGCAATCATTGCAGAGGGTGGATCTCCCAAAGACCCAGCTAAATATCTTCGACAATTAGATAAATACTTAGGATAAATGACAGCAAAAAAACAAGTTGCAGTTCTCGGAGGTGGGAGCTTCGGCACAGTTTTAGCAAATATTGCTGCATCGAATGGCTATCAGGTGAGTTTATGGGTTCGTGATGCCGAGCAAGCTTTGCGAATAAATTCTGAAGGAGCCAATGCAACTTATCATCCTGAGTTGAGGCTCTCAGACAATATAACTGCTGATGAAGATTTAGCCTCGGTAATTATGGATGCGCAATTTATTTTAGTTGCCACACCAAGCATTATCTTTGAGGAAGTTATTTCTAGATTAGAACCACTGATCAGCCCTTCAGTAACAGTTATCTCTTGCACCAAAGGAATAAAATCCCAGCCCTTTAGAACAATGACAGATATCATCACTCAACACCTAGGGCATATTATAGGCGATAAGGTTGGAGTGCTCAGCGGTCCAAATCTTGCTAAGGAAATAGCCGAAGAGAAATTGGCAGGAACTGTGATTGCCTGCGAGAATGAAGGCATAGCTTTTGAAATTAAGTCAATGCTGTCTTCAAATACCTTTAAGGTTTTTTCTAGTCAAGACATCCAGGGCGTTGAATTAGCGGGGGCCTTAAAAAATATTTATGCTATTTGTTGTGGTATTGCTCATGCCAAATTGGTTGGAGAAAATGCCTTAGGTTTTATAGTAACCAGAAGCATGGCAGAGATGAGTCGATTTGCTGTAGCCAAAGGTGCAAACCCCATTACCTTTTTGGGGTTAGCTGGTATGGGTGACTTGATGGCAACCTGCACCTCAAAATTATCTAGAAATTTTCAGCTTGGCGAATTAATTGCTGAGGATCTTTCTTTGTTTGAAGCAAAAGAGAGAATTGGGCAAGTTGCTGAGGGCGCTAAAACTCTTGAAGTTGTTTATCATGAAGCACGTAAGATGAATGTGAAGATGCCCCTTGTAACTTCTTTGTATGAAATCTTGTATTCTGATGCCTCAGCAGAGCAATTAATTCAGGATTTACTCGATCACCCCAATGAAGTTGATGTAGAATTTACTTATAAGGAAAAATTATGAATGAAATAAATAAAGATGAATTATTGGATCTGAAAAAATGGCAGCGCCTTTTTTTTATGGTCATATATGGCGCAGCTATTAATTTTGTAGTCAGCATCTTAATAGTTCTTGTGGCCGTTCAATTTATTTTTTATCTGTTCACCTCTAAAACCAATAACCAACTGCAATCTGCAAATAATTGGCTGCATGGTTTTTTCAATGACTCACTTAACTTCCTCAGTTTTAACACCGATGCGAAACCATGGCCATTTAATAGCAACGATGAGGGGGAGCCAGAGATCCAAGAAGAGGTCGTAGAAGCAGAAGCTGTGGAGCTGAGCTCTGAAGAGCCTAAAGCCGAAGACCCCGCTTAATTAATTAGGCAGCAAAGAAAAGAATTCTGCCCTTGTTGCAGGGTTGTTTCTAAAGACTCCCATCATTGCAGAAGTTTTCATCACAGAATTTTGTTTTTGCACGCCACGCATAACCATGCACATGTGTTGAGCCTCAACGACCACGGCGCAACCCTTACATCCAGTTATGTCTGTAATTGCTTCGGCAATCTGATGAGTCAGCCTCTCTTGGATTTGAAGTCGACGAGCAAACATGTCAGCAACTCTTGCAATTTTGCTCAGACCTAATACCTTGCCATTGGGAATATAGGCCACATGACATCTGCCATTAAAAGGCAACATATGATGCTCGCACAGAGAGTAAAACTCTATGTCTCTCACCACAACCATGTCCTCTATATCTGATTCAAACAAGGCATTGTTGACCACTTTTTCCAAGCTCAGCTTATAGCCATGATTAAGAAATTTGAATGCAGCTGCTGCTCTTTTGGGCGTATCAAGCAAACCATCTCTAGTTGTATCTTCGCCTATGTCGATCAACATATGCTCAAAGGATTTGATGAGCTCATCTGAGGGAGTTACGATCTGATCAAAGTCATCTGCATTTTCTAAATTTGAAATATTTTCAGCCATAGTTATTTTTTTAGTCTATTTAAATATTTATTTTAACCTTTAAGAAAATCTTTGTAAGGTAAAGTTGATTCTAAATGGAACTTTTCATCATTTAATTTATTTGTAATTTGATGGGGCTCAACTTCAAAATCATTCATCCCATCTATTACATTCTCTCCAAAAATGTATCTAGATTTCGTGTCTCCCTGAAGAATCTTATTTTTATTTTCAAGCAATTGATCATCGACAGATTGTTTTTGAGCTTGGTATTTTTTTATTTGTTCTGAGGAATATTTTGCTTGAAGCAGTTCCATGGTTTTTGCCGGGGAGGCAAGGAGGGCCGTGCCATTGTTACCACCAAAACCTTTTGCATTTAAAACAGCGAAATCAAATTCACCGTCTTCAAATTCTAGGTTTTCTAATAAAAAATTTACATTTTCAGTAAAAACGTTATCAGCAAGTTTTGGAGTAGAGCAAATACCAGGAATCCAATTATTTCTCCAACTACCGAGCGAACTAATCATTTGATCGCCTCCTGCAGCTGCCAGAGAGTGACCAAGATAAGATTTAATTGCAGTGACAGGTAAAGATTTAACTCCAAAAGCTTTGGCCATGCTTGAAATAATATGAGACTCACTTTCTCTATTTTGTGGAGTGCTAGTTCCATGCGCATGAAAAAAAGTTTTATTCATCGCTTCTTGACCAAAATGGCTATTAATTTCATTAAACACTTTTCCAACTGTCAAATAATTTCCAGCTCCAGGACCAGAAATAGATTTTTTATAACCATCAGCGTGGATATGACTCGATAAAGCTGCACCATGAATATTTAAACCAAGTTCGAGAGCAAGGCTATCAGCCATCAAAACCACAAATTGAGCTGACTCTCCTAAACTCATGCCTATATTTTCACCAAAGGGTCTGCAGATTTTGCGATGATTGGGCTCATTGCAATCTTCGCCAAGTTTTTCTTGCAATTTTATTAGATTTTCATCTTCAGCTAAGCCCTTAGTAGCAGAAAATGCTTCATATATTTCAGGAACAATTCCTGATTCTGCAGCGCCCACAATACTAATGAGAGATTCACCTGATTGAATCATTGATATGCCCAGTTTTAGGTTGTATTGAAAAGTTGCACAAGCGCCTGTGTAGTTACCTGTAGAGCCCATGCTTCCCAAAACATATGCATGACCAAAGTCTGCACTGCCTTCACCTAATGACATGGCCATATGTTTGCTAGTAACTCTAGAGTTGGCCATGGAAGCTTGAAACATACCTCCCATCCCATATTTATCAGCTTGAGCAACTGCACAACCAGAGACGCATGAAATTTTTTGTCGAGGAACTTTTGCTAAGATCTCCTCCCATGGCAATCCAAGACTCATCACAGCATCTGATAAACCAAAAATAGTCATAGCTAGACCCCGTGGGTGCTGTCTCGAGTTATAGGTTTTGGCTGGATTGAACCCTGAGGGCAATTGACCTCCAGCTAACGTAGGCAATGCTGGAGATCTATAATTATGATCATCAAAAAAATTATCATCGATCGTTCTAATTAAAGTTTTGTTTAAGATGGTTTCTCTTTCCATGGTACCCATAAGGTGGCCAAGACTTTGCAATACCTCATTTTGATTTTGTGTATCCATGCTATCGAACAACATTCTTTGGTGAGAGAAATCAAAGATAGATCTCCCGGCTGAATTAATACCGCCGTAACCAACTATCAATGGAAGGTGAGACATACTAAATTAATTTTTGGGCAGCCAGCAAGGTATTAAGAATTAAAGTATTGATTGTCATGGGGCCAACTCCCCCAGGAACCGGAGTATGCGCAGAGGCAATAGAATCAATATCTGTAAGATCTATGTCCCCACATTTTTCTGCAGGGTGGTAGCCAGCATCTATCACCACAGCTCCAGCTTTAATCCAATCTTTTTGAATCAGACGAGGCACTCCAACCGCTCCAACCAAAATATCAGCATTTTGAATATGTTCTTGCAGGTCTGCAGTTCTTGAGTGACAAATTGTTACGGTTGCATTTGCATTAAGCAGCATCATGGCCATGGGTTTTCCAAGGATAGGACTTCTACCAACAACAACAGCATTTTTGCCAGAAATTTCAACCGCATAATGCTCAAGGATTCGCATGATTCCAGCAGGGGTGCATGAGCCAAATGCTTCTTCTCCCATAGTCATTTGCCCAAATCCTATGCAGGTCACACCGTCCACATCTTTCTCAACGCTTATTGCATCAAAGCATTGTCGCTCATCAATCTGTGATGGCACTGGATGTTGTAACAAGATGCCATGGACATTGCTATCTTTGTTTAGCTTCTCAATGGCTTCCAATAACTCTTCAGTGGTTGTATCTCTGCTAAGTTCAACCGCAATCGAATCCATGCCCAGCCTGGCGCAGGCATTTTGTTTCATTTTTACATAGGTTGCTGATGCCGGATCTAGGCCAACTAAAATCGTTGCCAATGTTGGCGTGATACCTTTTTCCTTTAATTTACAGACACTAACTTTTATATCCTCTTCTGCTAAATGAGCAAGAGCTTTTCCGTCTAAAATTTTTGATGGCATGGATGCATTTTCCCATCATTAAATTTTTATGCAATGGAGATTGATTATTTAACCTTAAAACTTTAAGATCACTCGTCTCGGGGTATAGCGCAGTCTGGTAGCGCACTCGCTTTGGGAGCGAGTGGTCGTAAGTTCGAATCTTACTACCCCGACCAGTGCGCCTGTAGCTCAGTTGGATAGAGCAACGGTTTTCTAAACCGTGGGTCAGGAGTTCGAATCTCTTCAGGCGCGCCATTTTGATGGCCTCTGATTCGTCTTAAAACATACCGTATTTCAAAGCTAAAAGTATCGACCGAACATATAGTAAAATATAAATAAAGATATTATGAATGTGTAAATTCTATTTTTGGTTTTCTTTTTCATAGATAAATGAACGAATTTTTTTATAAATATATATATTGAATCTGGCAAATGAATACAAAGTTTTTTAAAGTAGCTGCTTTCTATGCTTTTGCAGAATTAGTAAATTTAGATGAGTTGCAAATAATGTTTACTGAATTTCTACAAAAAAATGATATCAAGGGGACAGTGCTGATAGCAACAGAGGGAGTTAATGGAACCGTTGCTGGAACCGAAGCAGGCATAGATGCATTTAAAAATTTCCTTCAATCTCAAGATCTCTATATGCCCCAGAACTTCAAAACTTCCTCTTGTGTGGATGACCCATTTCCTCGGCTAAAGGTTAAATTAAAAAATGAAATTGTCAGCATTGGCAATAACTTAGCAGATCCTTCAAAAATTGTTGGCGAATACGTTCAACCTGAAGACTGGAATCAGTTAATTTCTCAGGAAGATGTTTTGGTTTTAGACACCAGAAACACATATGAAGTTTCCATTGGTACTTTTGAAAAATCCATACAACCAGAAACCATAAATTTTCGAGAATTTCCTGACTGGCTAGAGGGCTTTGAATCTTCTGGTATTGATAAAAATAAAAAAGTAGCCATGTTTTGCACAGGTGGCATTCGTTGCGAGAAAGCATCCTCTTTAATGAAAGCAAAAGGCTTTAAAAATATTTATCATCTGCAAGGCGGAATTTTAAATTACATGGAAAAAGTTGATGAAAAAAATTCATTGTGGCAGGGCGAATGTTTTGTTTTTGATGATCGAGTAGCCCTGAATCACAATTTGGAAGTTGGCTCTTATGACATGTGTCATGGTTGCAGGATGCCTATTACAGAAGCAGATAAACTTGAATCAGAGTATGTCAGGGGAGTGAGTTGCCCAAATTGCTTTAATAAAAAAACTCCTGATCAAAAAAAGCGTTATGCCGACAGACAAAAACAAGTTGATTTAGCTAAGCAAAGGAATGAAAAACACATTGGAGCAACTTTCCAAGTCAAGCAAAAAATGACTCTACCAATACTCTATAGTTTTAGAAGATGTCCATACGCTATGCGTGCACGCATGGCTTTGATCTTGGCTTCAAAAGAATGCGAGTTAAGAGAAATTTTGCTAAAAAATAAACCTGATCAAATGTTACAAGTCTCTTCTAAAGGCACCGTACCTGTTTTGCAATTTCCTAATAAAGTTCTCGATGAAAGCCTGGATATTATTTCATGGGCCATGGAATCTCCTGCCCCCGATGTTCATATTTACTCTGCAGCAGAAGAACTATCATCTCAAGAGCTTATTCAATTATTTGATTCAAAATTTAAATATCACCTTGATAGGTATAAATATTCATCCAGATATGGCGAAGATCCACTGGTGCATCAAGCAGAATGCAAAGAGATTCTTGAAAACTTAGAGGCTGAGATTCATCCCGATCCATGGATTTTTGGAAAAAAAGTCAGTCTTTTAGATATTTCCATCCTGCCTTTTATTCGGCAATACAAAATTGCTAATCCGGATTGGTTTTTTGCTCAAAACTTTACCAAAGTAATTGAGTTATTAAATTATTTTGAAAAGAGCCATTTATTTTCTCAAGCCATGCAAAAGTTCGATCTGTGGGATCCTATAAAAAATAATGGGAATATTTTTCCATAAATTCTTATAAGCCAATTGAATCATAACTCGTAGCAATTCTATCTAATGCTACTTTGTATGCTGCAGTGCGCAAATTGGGTATATTATTTTCCATCATGCTCTGTCTTACTTTTTGATAGGCTTCACTCATCATGTCATCAAGCCCAGATCTAACCAAGTCTATCTCATTAGCACCTTCAATAAATTGTTCTTTAAATTTTTCTGGCATATCTTTACCTGTCATGGTTTCAATCGCTGAAATGAGCGTATCAAATTGAAAAGCATTCCTTCTTTTTTCTAGCCTACCAAATCGAATATGCCTTAGATTTCTGATCCATTCAAAGTAACTCACTGCAACTCCCCCTGCATTGGCCATAATGTCGGGAATGATCGTTACATGACGCTCATTTAAAATCTCATCTGCTTCATAGGTAATAGGGCCATTTGCTGCTTCAACAATTAACTTGGCTTTTATTTCTTGAGCATTCGATTTGTCGATTACATTTTCTCTTGCTGCTGGAATGAGGATATCGCATTCCATGCATAAAAAATCTGAGGAGTTGCTTTCAAACTTGCCTTCGCTGCAGCCCTCAAAGCTTCCATGTTCAGAGTGATATTGCTTTATTTTTTCTATGTTCAAACCATCTGGATTAATGATTGCTCCATTGCGCTCCATGACACAAACGATTCTACATTCATCCTCTTCTTGTAAAAATTTTGCGGCATGATACCCAACATTTCCTAGCCCTTGAATGGAAACCGCCTTATCTTTTAAACCACCCTTAAACCCAGATTTTATGCAATCATCTTCATGGCGGAAGAATTCTCTTATTATGTACTGAACACCTCTTCCAGTGGCCTCAGATCGACCTACAATTCCTCCCTTTTGGATTGGTTTTCCAGTAACACAAGCCAAGGCATTGATATCTGTTGGGTGAATACGCCTATACTCATCTGCTATCCAAGCCATTTCGTCGGCGCTTGTACCTACATCGGGTGCCGGGACATTTTGAGCGGGATGTATCAAATCACGTTTAATAAGTTCCTGAGCAAATCTTCTGGTAATTTTTTCAATTTCAGCTTTGGTCCAATCCTTTGGATTAATTTTTAAAGCACCTTTAGAGCCGCCATAGGGCACCTCCATTATTGCGCATTTGTAAGTCATGAGAGCAGCCATAGCCTCTACTTCCTCTTGAGAGGCATTGATGTCATATCGAATTCCACCTTTCGCTGGTTCAAAGTGCTCTGAGTGCACGGAACGCCATCCTGTAAAAGTGTGTATTTCATCTCTAAGCTTCACGCCAAAATTGATGGTGTACGTTGAATTACAGACCTTGATTCTGGTGGCTAAATCCTGAGAAATATCTGTATAGCGTAAAGCTTGATCGAATAGTTTGTTAGTGCTGTCTAAAAATTTTTGATTAACCAAAATATCCCCCGTAAAAAAATATTATTATATGCTTTTTGCATCTATAATGTTTCGTTTCTTGGCGGGCGTAGCTCAGTTGGTTAGAGCGCTGGATTGTGGCTCCGGAGGCC
>JGI20157J14317_10002340_pt1 | contig 16331 bp, 13 predicted proteins | sample COG_07_FD_14317 | JGI IMG/M metagenome (IMG submission 14317)
CCCAAAGCAGGTAATCTCGCTATTTCGCGCTGTGGCTCTTAAGCCACCCAGGTTTAGTGAAAAAAATGTCTATCGGGATATTAGACAGCGCAAAGAGCGCAAGCTGCGTGCCCGCGGTGATACCAGCAGGCGCTAAGGGCTTTTTTCTTGGGCTAAGGGCTTTTTCCTTGGGCTAAGGGCTTTTTCCTTGGGCTAAAGGCTTTTCCCCTGGGCTAAGGGCTTTTCCCTTGCGCTAAGGGCTTTTCCCTTGGGCTAAGGGCTTTTCCCTTGGGCTAAAGGCTTTTCCCCTGGGCTAAGGGCTTTTCCCTTGCGCTAAGGGCTTTTCCCTTGGGCTAAAGGCTTTTCCCCTGGGCTAAGGGCTTTTCCCTTGCGCTAAGGGCTTATCTAATCTGGGCGTCGATAGACTGGCCATTAACGCCGGCGCTGTCGGGCCCCAGCAGATACAGATAAGCAGGCATAATATCTGCACCTGTTTTCAGGCTATTGGGGTTTTCCGCAGGAAAGGCCTGAGCGCGCATCTGGGTTCTGGTGGCGCCGGGGTTAACCGCGTTGGCGCGAATTGATCCCAGACCCTCCAGCTCCGCAGCCCAGGTCTGCATCATGCCCTCAGTGGCAAATTTGGACACCGCATAGGCACCCCAGAAGGCTCGTCCCTGACGTCCCACACTGGAGGTTGTAAACACAATTGAGGCATCCTCAGATTTCTCCAGCACCGGCATCAGCGCCTGGGTCATCTTGAACTGGGCCGTTACATTGACCTGCAGCACCTTGTCCCAGACATCCTGCCGATAGTTGCTCAGCGGGGTGCGCTGGCCCAGTATGGCGGCATTGTGCAGCAGGCCATCCAGGTGCCCAAGCTGTTGGTCAATAGTTGCCGCCAACTCATCGTAGTCCTCCCCAGTAGCCCCTTCCAGGTCAACCGGGTAAATCACGGGTTCCGCGCCGCCTGCGGCAACTATCTGGTCAAATACCTGCTCCAGTTTAGCCACGGTTCTGCCCGCCAGAATAACTCTGGCACCCAGCGCAGCAGTGCTGATAGCCGCAGCCTTGCCTATGCCATCTCCGGCACCAGTAATCAGAATAATGCGATCTTGCAGCAGGTTGGGGCTGGCCTGATAGGTAATAATTTGTTCGGGGCTGAGCACGGGGTTTTCCTTAAATAAGCATTTAAACAGTTAAAACAGCAGCGAATACAGATTGCGGGACTGTTGCACAATCCAGTCAGCATTCCAGCTGCTAATATCTTCACCGGCTTCAATATAGCCCCAACCGGCAGCGATGGTGCGCATGCCTGCGGCGCGGCCAGCATCTATATCGCGCACATGGTCACCCACATACAGGCAGTTGGCCGGGGCAATATCAATTTGGCTGCAGGCCAGGTGCATGGGCTCAGGGTGCGGTTTAGGCTCGGCCACATGATCCGGGCAGATTACCGTGGCGGCATCGGCCATCAGGCCAAGCTGGGTCAGTGCTGGCTCGGTATATTTCCAGGGTTTGTTAGTCACAATGCCCCAGGGAATATCGCGCTCAGCGCATTCATCCAGCACCTGCTGCAAGCCGCTAAATAGGGCAGTTTTATCGGCCAGATTGGCAAAGTACAGCGCCAGAAACTCCTCTCTTAGAGGCTCAAATTCCGGGTGGTCCTGGTCCATGCCAAAACCCATTTCAATAATGCCCACAGAGCCATTGGTCACGCAGCTGCGAATTATATGGTCATCCATAGGCTCGCGACCATGGAGGCGCAGCTGGGTTTTTAGGGCAGTAATAAAGTCCGGTGCTGTATCCAGCAAGGTGCCATCTAAATCAAATAGCAGGGCGTCAAAGTTAAGCATGGTTTAGGCAGGTTTCCTGACACAGATCATATAGTTAACATCCACATCACGCTCATCCAACTTGTAGGTCTTGGTGATGGGGTTGTAGAGCAGCCCGGTCATCTGGTCGATATCCAGGCCGGCATCGCGAATCCACTGCCCCAGTTCCGAGGGACGAATAAACTTACTGTACTCATGAGTGCCCTTGGGCAACATGCGCAGCACATATTCCACGCCGATAATCGCCAGCAAATAAGATTTTGGGTTGCGGTTAATAGTGGAGAAAAATAGCGTACCCCCGGGCTTGGTCATGGCGGCACAGGCGGCCACCACAGAGCTGGGGTCTGGCACATGTTCCAGCATCTCCAGACAGGTAACTGTATCAAAGGCTTCAGCATGGCTGGCGGCATAGTCTTCGGCGGTCGACTTCTCATAGGTAACCGCAACACCAGACTCAAGCTTGTGCAAATTGCCCACCGCCAATGGGGCTTCGCCCATATCAATACCGGTGACAGTGGCGCCGCGCTGGGCCAGGGCCTCACAGAGAATACCGCCGCCACAGCCGACATCGAGAATCTTTTTCTCAGCTACAGGTGCCAGAGCGTCAATCCAGTTGGCGCGCAGCGGATTAATATCGTGCAGTGGCTTAAATTCACTGTTTCTGTCCCACCAGCGGCTGGCCAGTTCTTCAAACTTGCGAATTTCGTTGGGGTCCACATTTTGCGTTTTAGACATGCTTGGTTTCCGCTTAAAAAAGGTTTGCTAGCTAGAGATTTTGTTACGCCAGTCGCCAGCGCTCTGGATCAGGCTCTGCTGATTAAGGGTTAATAGCTCAGAGTCTTGTAGCAGAGGCTTGCCCGCTACCCAGCTGTGGCTCACCCTGTGCCCCATATTGGTATACACCAGCTGGGACTCGGGATTATACAGGGGTTGCTGGGGGATAGAATCCATTTTAACAGCAATTATATCCGCCGATTTGCCGGCTTCCAGACTGCCAATTTCATGGTCCCAGCCCAGCGCCCTGGCGCCATTAATAGTTGCCATACGCAGCGCGGCATGGGCGTCCAATGTGGTGGGATCGCCAGATACTGCCTTGGCCAGCATTGCCGCGGTCTTTAACTCGCCAAAAAGATCCAGGTCATTATTGCTGGCGGCACCATCTGTGCCTATGGCCACATTGATACCAGCATCCAGTAACTGGCCCACCGGGCAAAAGCCGCTGGCCAGTTTTAGGTTGGACTCGGGGCAGTGCACTACATGGCAGTTATGGTCCTGCACCAGCTGGATGTCATCTCTGGTTATCTGGGTCATATGCACCAGCTGAGTTTGAGGCAATAACAGCCCCAGATTCCTGAGGCGCTCAAGTGGGCGACAGCCATACTGCTCCATCGACTCACTGACTTCGTCGGCGGTTTCATGGCAGTGAATATGGATGGCATATCCAGCTCATTGGCATAGGTGCTTATTACCTGCATGGCACTGTCCGATACCGAGTAGGGGGCATGGGGGGCGCAGGCAATTTTAATCAGCGAATGGCCGCTGTATTTGTCATTGAGTTGCAGCCCTTTGTGGATATAGTCGTTGGCATCTTTGCCATAGGCTGTTGCAAAATCCAGCACGGTAAAGCCAATCTGGCAGCGCATGCCGGCGTCGCGCACTGCCTCGGCAATCGTCTCATCAAAGAAATACATATCTGCAAAGCAGGTGGTGCCGCTGGCAATCATTTCGGCCATGGCCAGTCTGGTGCCATCGGCAACAAATTCCTCACTGAGGTGGCGCGCTTCGATGGGCCAGATATGTTTTTCCAGCCAGGGTCGCAGGGCCAGATCGTCGGCATGGCCGCGCAGCAGGCTCATGGCGGCATGGCCATGGGTATTGACCAGTCCTGGCATCACTACATGGTTGTCCAGAGTTTCGGTTTCGGCGGCATCAAAGCGCCTGTTGGCCTCAGCCTGGGGATAGATACCAATTATTTTTTCCCCGTCCACTGCCAGCGAGCAGTGCTCTAATATTTGGTTCTCCGGGACTATGGGAATAATCCATCTGCAGTGGATTAACAGGTCTATTTTTGAGGCTTGCATGATCACTCCTGAGTGTTGGTTTGGAGTATACCGAGTTTTTTCTGCGGTTTAAGAGTTATAGGCGCTTTAGGGGCAATAAAAGGGAGAAAAACTCTGCTTATCTATGCTAAAATTCGACCCTTAAAATAGCTCTCAAAAAGCACAATAAAATCAGGGAATAATCGTACATTATGGGTGATTTAGCGAAGGAAATTGTTCCGGTTAATATCGAGGACGAGCTCAAACAGTCCTATCTTGACTACGCCATGAGTGTGATCGTCGGCAGGGCACTGCCCGATGTGCGCGACGGCTTAAAACCAGTGCACCGGCGAGTGCTTTTCGCCATGAGCGAACTCAATAACGACTGGAACAAAGCCTACAAGAAATCTGCCCGTGTGGTGGGTGATGTCATTGGTAAATACCACCCCCATGGCGACTCTGCCGTTTATGAAACCATAGTGCGTATGGCCCAGCCATTCTCCCTGCGCTATATGCTGGTCGACGGCCAGGGTAACTTTGGTTCGATTGACGGTGACTCTGCTGCAGCCATGCGATACACCGAAATTCGCATGACCAAGATTGCCCATGCGCTGCTTGAAGACCTAGAGAAAGATACCGTCGATTTTGTCCCCAACTACGACGAGACCGAACAGATTCCTGTGGTGATGCCAACCCGTGTGCCCAACTTGCTGGTCAACGGCTCCTCAGGCATTGCGGTGGGCATGGCGACCAATATTCCGCCCCACAACCTCAGCGAAGTGGTTAAAGGCTGTCTGGCGCTTATTGATAATGCCGAGATTACTATCGACGAACTGATGGAATATATCCCGGGCCCAGACTTCCCCACAGGGGCGATTATCAATGGTAAGGCGGGCATAGTTCAGGCCTACAGAACCGGCCGCGGGCGCATCTATGTGCGCGCCAAGGCAGAGGTCGAGATCGACGAAAAGACCAAGCGCGAAACCATTATTATTCACGAGATTCCCTATCAGCTTAACAAGGCGCGCCTGATTGAGCGTATTGCCGAGCTGGTCAAAGAGAAAAAGATCGAGGGTATCTCCGAGCTGCGCGACGAATCAGACAAAGACGGCCTGCGGGTAGTGATTGAGCTTAAGCGCGGCGAGCTGGGCGAGGTGGTGCTTAACAACCTCTATGCCCAGACCCAGCTGCAGTCTGTATTTGGTATCAATGTGGTGGCACTGGTCGATGGCCAGCCCAAGATTCTTAATCTTAAACAGATGCTCGAGGCCTTTGTTCGCCATCGCCGCGAAGTGGTCACCCGCCGAACTATTTATTTACTGCGCAAGGCTCGAGAGCGCGCCCATACATTGGAAGGCTTCGCCATTGCGCTGGCCAATATCGATGAAATTATCAAGCTGATCAAAGAGTCATCGACTCCAGCTGATGCCCGTGAAGCATTGATTGCCCAGGGCTGGGATCCCGGTGCTGTAGTAGCCATGCTCGAGCGTGCCGGCCCCGAGGCGACCCGTCCGGAATGGCTGGAAGAGCAGTTTGGACTGCGTGACGGCAAGTACTATCTGTCCCCAGAGCAGGCCAAAGATATCCTCGAGCTACGTCTGCACCGCCTCACCGGTATGGAGCACGACAAAATTATCGAAGAGTTTGCGGTCAAGCTGGAAGAGATTGCTGACTACCAGGATATTCTGGGTGACCTCAACCGTCTGATGTCGGTTATTCGCGAAGAGCTGGAGACCGTAGTCGAAGAGTTTGGCGATGAACGCCGCAGCGAGATCGTCGAATCCCAGCACGACCTGACCGTAGAAGACCTGATTACCGAAGAAGACCGCGTGGTGACCATCTCCCACGGCGGCTACGCCAAAACCCAGCCTCTATCCGACTACCAGGCCCAGCGCCGCGGTGGCATGGGTAAGTCGGCAACTGCGGTTAAAGATGAAGACTTTGTTGAGCACCTGCTGGTGGCCAGCACTCACGCCACTATTTTGTGCTTTACCAATCTGGGCAAGGTGTACTGGCTCAAGGTCTACCAGATACCGGTGGCCGGCCGCAATTCCCGCGGTCGCCCGGTGGTTAATCTGCTGCCGCTGGACGAGGGCGAGCGCATTAGCTCCATCCTGCCAGTAGAGGAGTACAGCGAAGACAAGTTTGTGATTATGGCCACCGCCAATGGCACGGTTAAAAAGACCAGCCTGGACCAGTATTCCCGTCCGCGCAGCGTAGGTTTGCGCGCAGTGGATCTGGTTGAGGGCGACCAGCTGGTGGGCACCGCGATTATCGATGATAACAGCGATGTGATGCTGCTAAGCTCCGAAGGCAAGGCCGTGCGCTTTGCCAGCACCGACGCCCGCGCCATGGGCCGAGTGTCCAAAGGTGTGCGCGGTATGCGACTGCCAGATAAGCATAAAGTGATTTCTATGGTGATTCCAGAGCAGGACGGCTTCCTGCTGACCGTCTGTGAAAATGGCTATGGCAAGCGCACCACCGTTGACGAGTTCCCCACCAAGGGTCGTGGCGGTAAAGGTATGATCGCGATTCAGGCCAGTGACCGTAACGGGCCTCTAGTAGGTGCCACCCAGCTATTTGCCGGCGATGAAATTATGCTGATCTCTGACCAGGGCACCATGGTGCGCACCAGAGGTGATGAGGTATCTGTGGTAGGGCGCAACACCCAGGGTGTGCGTATTATCCGCCTTAAAGATAGTGAAAATCTGGTGAGTCTGGCGCGTATTGCCGAGCCCGAGGAAGAAGAGTTTATCGAAGGTGAAGAAGGCGAAACCACAGAAGCCGTGGCTGAGGAATAGGCCTAAACATGTCTAAGGAAAACCCGTTACTGGGACTAAGAGATAAGATCGACGCCCTGGACCTGCAGATTATGCAGGCCATCAGCGATCGTGCCCGCTGTGCCCAACAGGTTGCCGAGGTCAAAAAAGACCAGGGTGATGTGGCGTACTACAAGCCCGAGCGCGAAGCCCAGGTGCTGCGCCATATTATGGAAAAGAACGCAGGCCCTCTCGACAATGAAGAGATGGCGCGGCTATTTCGACAGATCATGTCCGCCTGCCTGGCGTTGGAACAACCCATCAAGGTGGCATTTCTTGGCCCCGAGGGCACCTTTACCCAGGAGGCAGCGCTCAAGCATTTTGGCGACTCCGCCATCAGTGTGCCCCAGTCGGCTATAGACGAGGTGTTTCGCGAAGTGCTGGCCGGCGCCTGCAACTATGGCGTGGTACCAGTCGAGAACAGCACCGAGGGCGTGATCAGTCACACTCTCGACAGTTTTATGGACTCCTCACTGAAAATTTGTGGCGAAGTAGAACTTCGTATTCACCAGCACTTTATGATCGGCCCCAACACCAATAAAGACAGCGTGACCAGAGTCTATTCCCACGCCCAGTCTCTGGCCCAGTGCCGCCAGTGGCTCAACTCCAACTATCCAAATATAGAGCGAGTTGCCGTCAGCAGTAATGCCGAGGCCGCCAAACGCGTGCAGGGTGAGTGGAACTCAGCGGCCATTGCCGGTGATATGGCCTGCGAGCTCTACAGTCTGGAAAAGATGTGGGAGAAAATTGAAGATCGCCCCGACAACAGCACCAGATTCTTAATTATTGGCCGCGAGCCCGTGCCGCGCAGTGGCGACGACAGAACCTCAATAGTGGTCTCAGTGCACAACAAACCAGGTGCACTGCACGATCTGCTCGAGCCATTCCGTCGCTTCAATGTGGATATGACCCGGCTGGAGTCGCGACCCTCGCGCAACAGCAAATGGTCCTATGTATTCTTTATCGATCTGGTTGGCCATATCGAAGACCAACCAGTGGCCGATGTGCTTGAAGAGCTCAGCACCTCAGTGGCCGAACTAAAGATTCTCGGTTCTTACCCGCGCGCCGTGCTGTAATTCGCTGGTATTAACCTCGCTAAATTAAATAACCCGGTGCCCCATGCCATCAGATGTCACATCGTCCAAGCCGACTATTAATCGCCTAGTGGTGATTGGTCTGGGCCTTATAGGTTCCAGTCTGGCTGCTGTGGCGCGCAAAAATGGTCTGGCCCGACAGGTAGTGGGTATCTCCAGACGAGAATCCACCCTCGAGATAGCATTGCAAATGGGGGTTGTCGACCGTGTCGAGCCCAGCCTGGCCGCTATTGCCCCCGAACTGGGCTTCGGTGATCTGGTCGTAATTGGCGTGCCCACATTGACCGTGCCCGCGGTGCTGCAAGACTGTTTTGAGCAGCTGTCGGCCGATGTCAGCATCACTGATGTGGCCAGTGTTAAGGGTTCAGTAGTGGAAGCCGCCAAAGCTATTTACACCACTATGCCAGCGCAGCTGGTGCCCGGGCACCCCATCGCAGGCTCAGAAAAAAGCGGTGTTACCGCCGCTAACAGCGAGCTGTTTGTCGATCACAGAATTATCCTTACACCCAATCAGACCACAGGGGCAGAGCACCTAAAGCTGGTTTCCGACCTGTGGAGTGCCACTGGCGCCATAGTCTCGACCATGGATGTGCAGGAGCACGATGAAATTCTCGCTGCCACCAGCCATCTGCCACATTTTCTTGCCTACTCGCTGGTCGACACATTGGCCGCCATGGGCGATAACCGCGAAATTTTTCGCTACGCTGCCGGTGGCTTCCGCGACTTTACCCGCATCGCCGCCAGTGATCCGGTGATGTGGCGCGATATAGCCCTGGCCAATCGCGATGCGATACTGACCATTCTCGACCAGGTGATGGATAATTTTAAACAGATGCGCAGCGCCATCGAAACTGGCGACCAGGACTACCTGATGGGCAGCTTTACCCGCGCCCGGGATGCCCGCAATCACTTTGGCAAAATACTTGAAAGCAAGACAAAAACTGGAATAAACAGCCCCATGACAGAAAAAACCATTAACTACGCAGTCTCACCAGGTGGCAATGCCCAGGGCGATCTGCGAGTTCCCGGCGACAAATCCATGTCCCATCGCTCCATCATGCTTGGCTCGCTGGCCGAGGGCATGACCGAGGTTACCGGGTTTCTAGAGGGCGAAGACAGTCTGGCAACACTGCAATCGTTCCGCGATATGGGGGTGCAGATCGAGGGTCCAGATCAGGGCCGCGTAGTTATTCACGGCGTTGGCCTGCACGGTCTTAAAGCCCCGGCTAAACCCCTTTATCTGGGCAATTCCGGCACCTCAATACGCCTGTTGAGCGGCCTGCTGGCAGGCCAGAGCTTTGACACAGAGCTTACCGGTGATGCCTCGCTCTCCGGTAGGCCCATGGGTCGAGTGGCCGACCCGCTGCGCCAGATGGGTGCGGCAATAGAAACCGCCGAGGGTGGCCGTCCACCGCTTAAAATTAAAGGGGGCCAGAGCCTCAGGCCCATCAATTACCAAATGCCAATGGCCAGTGCCCAGGTGAAGTCCTGTGTGCTGTTAGCCGGTCTCTACACCGAGGGTCAAACCTCCGTGGTTGAGCCAGCACCCACCCGCGACCATACCGAGCGCATGTTGCGCGGCTTTGGCTACGATGTTACCACCCAGGGCAACAAAGCCTCCCTCAGTGGTGGTGGCAGCCTTAAGGCCAGCCGCATTGATGTGCCCGCCGATATTTCTTCAGCGGCATTTTTTATGGTGGCCGCAGCCATAGTGCCAGGCTCAGATATCAGCCTGCGCCATGTAGGGGTTAACCCCACCAGAGTCGGCGTCATCAATATTCTGCGTCAGATGGGCACCAGCATTGAGCTGAGCAATGAAATTGAAGTGGGCGGCGAGCCCGTGGCCGATATTCGCGTGCGTTACGGCGCGCTCAAGGGCATTGAGATTCCCGAAGATCAGGTGCCTCTGGCCATTGACGAGTTCCCCGTGCTGTTTATTGCCGCCGCCTGTGCCCAGGGCACCACAGTGCTTACCGGCGCCGAGGAGCTGCGGGTTAAAGAGAGCGACCGCATTCAAAGCATGGCCGATGGCCTGATTACCCTGGGCATTGATGCCCAGCCCACAGCCGACGGCATTCGCATTGTGGGCGGCCAGATTGGCTCTGGCGAAGTGCAGAGCCATGACGATCACCGTATTGCTATGGCCTTTACCATAGCCGCACTGCGCGCCAGCGGCGATATTTTTGTCCATGAGGCCAATAATGTGGCCACGTCCTTCCCTAACTTTGTGGGCCTGGCCCGGCAAATAGGGATTAATTTAACGGTTACCCAGTCGTAAACCACCCACTGACGGGGCATTAATATGGCAATAATTATTGCAGTCGACGGCCCCAGCGGCGCCGGCAAAGGCACAGTGAGCCGCGGGCTGGCCAATAAACTGGGGTTCCACTACCTGGACAGCGGCGCGCTCTATCGTCTGCTGGGTCTTGCGGCCCAGCGTCACCGAGTGGCGCTGGATAACGACCAGGCCCTCAGCGTACTGGCAGCCCATATGGATATAGATTTCAAAACCCTGGACGACGGCAGCCTGAAAATTCTGCTGGAGAGCGAGGATGTCAGCCAGGAACTGCGCACTGAAAATACCGGCGCCATGGCCTCCCAGGTGGCGGCCCATCCAGAGGTGCGCGCCGCACTGTTTGACCGCCAGCGCCAGTTTGCCAAAGCCCCCGGCCTGATTGCCGATGGTCGCGATATGGGCACCGTGGTGTTCCCCGAGGCACCACTTAAAATTTACCTCACGGCCAGCATTGAAGAGCGCGCCCAGCGTCGCTACAAAGAGTTGCTAGATAAGGGCGAAAATGTTAGTCTGCGCGCCCTCGAAGAGCAGGTACGCTCTCGAGATGAACGAGATATGAACCGAGATGCGTCGCCTCTGCTTCCCGCCGAGGATGCCATTGAGCTAGACACCTCCGAATTATCTATTCAAGAAGTGATGGATACAGTGCTAAACCTGGTGTACCTGAAGGGTTTGGTCAAAGTTATCGATCAGTAACAGACGTTCAATATTGGGCGTTCAATATCGGGCATTGCAACAGTCGCCAGCTGTTATTGTTGCAAGCCTTTATTTTAACTGACCCGCGTAAACTGGCCACGCGGAAAAAAGAGCGCAGCTCATGCTGTGACTCTGTCAATACTTAGGTATTTCCCATGAGCGAAAATTTCGCAGATCTATTTGAAGAAAGTTTACAAACCGTAGAAATGAACCCCGGCGCTATCATCACAGGCGTAATTATCGATGTCGATAAAGACTGGGTAACGGTACATGCTGGTTTGAAGTCTGAAGGCGTCATTCCCGCAGATCAATTTTACAACGAGAAAGGTGAACTGGAAGTTGCAGTAGGCGACGAAGTTCAGGTTGCCCTGGAAGCTGTTGAAGACGGTTTCGGTGCTACCAAGCTCTCTCGTGAAAAAGCCCGCCGCGCAGAATCCTGGATCGAGCTCGAAGCAGCACACAATGCTGACGAAGTGGTTACAGGCGTTATCTCCGGCAAGGTTAAAGGTGGTTTCACAGTTGATGTTCGCGGCCTGCGTGCGTTCCTGCCAGGTTCGCTGGTTGATGTTCGCCCACTGCGTGAAATTACTCACCTGGAAAACATCGAGCTAGAATTTAAAGTTATCAAGCTAGACCCCAAGCGCAACAACGTGGTGGTTAGCCGTCGCGCCGTTATGGAGAGTGCAAACTCTGCAGAGCGCGAAGAGCTGCTGGCCAACCTGGAAGAGGGCGCTTCACTGAAAGGTGTGATCAAGAATTTGACTGATTACGGTGCGTTCGTAGATCTGGGCGGCATCGATGGTCTGCTGCACATCACTGATATGTCTTGGAAGCGCATCAAGCACCCATCCGAGATGATCAATGTGGGCGACGAGATCGACGTTAAGGTTCTGAAGTTTGACCGTGAGCGCAACCGCGTATCACTGGGCATGAAGCAGATGGGCGAAGATCCCTGGGGCGACATCAAAGGCCGCTACCCAGAGGGCGCACGTTGCAAGGCCAAGATCACCAACCTTACAGACTACGGTTGTTTTGCCGAACTGGAAGATGGTGTTGAAGGTCTGGTACACGTGTCTGAAATGGACTGGACTAACAAAAATGTTCATCCATCCAAGATCGTTGACCTGGGTCAGGAAGTTGAAGTTATGGTACTGGACATCGACGAAGAGCGTCGTCGTATCTCCCTGGGTATCAAGCAGTGCTTTACCAACCCATGGGACGACTTTGCTTCAACCATGACCAAAGGCGACAAGATCTCAGGCAAAATCAAATCCATCACTGACTTCGGTATCTTTATCGGTCTGGACGGTGGTATTGATGGTCTGGTGCACCTGTCCGATATTTCCTGGAACGAGACTGGCGAAGAAGCCGTACGCAGCTTCAAGAAAGGCGAAGAAGTTGAAACAGTGGTACTCAGCATCGATGCAGAGCGCGAGCGCATCTCACTGGGAATCAAGCAACTATCTGATGATCCATTTAACAATTATGTAGCCGAGAATGACAAAGGCGCTATTGTTAAAGGCACTGTTAAAGAAGTTGACGCCAAAGGTGCAGTAATCGACCTGGGCAACGACATCGAAGCTATATTGAAAGGCTCTGAACTGTCTCGCGACAAAGTAGAAGACGCCCGCAATGAGCTGACAGTAGGTGCAGAAGTTGAAGCCAAGATTATTAACGTAGATCGCAAGAACCGCGTTATTAATCTATCGATCAAAGCAAAAGATGTGTCTGAAGAGAAAGACGCGGTTAAAGCACACCGCAAGACCGAGACTGACACCTCATCACCAGCCACCATCGGTGACCTGATCAAGGCTCAAATGGACAAATAATGTCCCGCTGAGTTAGAAAAGGGTGGCCTGGCCACCCTTTTTTTTTGCCCAAAAACTGGTAATAACTCAAGTTTTCCTTGAATAAATCTAAAACTTCAATAAAATCAATAAGTAACAAAAACAACGCACAGCAACCACAACAGAAGTACAAGTATTACGCATGACCAAGTCTGAACTGATCGAAAAAATCTCCGCCAGCCAGGACCAGTTGCCACCCAAAGATGTGGAACTTGCCGTGCGCATGATTATCGAGCGAATGACCTCAGCCCTAGTAGCCAACCAACGCATAGAAATCCGCGGCTTTGGCAGCTTCTCCCTGCACTACCGCGCCCCGCGCATGGGCCGCAACCCCAAGACCGGCGACCCAGTGCAACTCACCGGCAAATACGTCCCCTACTTCAAACCCGGCAAAGACCTGCGCACCAGAGTCAACGACAGCCTTTAATACCGCTTACGAGGGAATAGCATCTCAAAGTGGTGCTGAGCGAAAAGTCGTACTGACCGAAAAGAAGTATCATTTTTATCAATGAGATTACCGAGGCTTCTCGGTTAACATAGGGTATTTAGAGTAAGCCGACAGTAGCTATTGAGTGGGAGCAATAGCTTATATCCTCAAATAACTAGATTAGTTAACCATCTGAACGCTCAGCCATTCAGCAACCAACGCTGGCTTATCGCCACCTTCAATTTCAATCGAGATATCCATTTTAAAGTCATACTGGCCAGGCTTTTTCTCGTTGATCTCAGCCACAGTGGTATGGCATCTTATTCTGCTACCTACAGCCACGGGTGCAACAAAACGCACCTTATTGAAGCCTTTATTGACACCCATATAGCTGCCCTCAATCGATAGACTAAAGCTCTGCGAGAAGTAAGCGAGCATAGACAGAGTTAAAAAGCCATGAGCAATAGTGCCACCAAAGGGGGTCTCAGCTGCCGCTTCTGGATCTATATGGATAAACTGGCGATCTAGTGTACAGTCAGCAAATACATTTACCTGTTCTTGAGTCACCTCGAACCAATCTGTGGGCTCGCAGATATGACCGACGTACTGTTCAATCTCAGTTTTTTTGATAACTTTTGGCATAGCTCTATCCTCTGTTTGATCACTGATCACTGTTCACTGGGCCATTCTCACACTGATTGAGAGAGGTAGCCCACCGTTGATAATAACTTTAAAAATAATATTTCGGCTAACCAGCTTGTTTATTCAAGCTAGATTCAGCCATGTAGAAAGACATGATGCCGCTGTCAGCTATTTTCGTACTACTGCAGTTGGCGCGTAAAAGTTCATCCTGTACATGCAAACGAGCCTTTTCCAGCCGCTTCATTGAGCGCGCTCTAAAGGAGCCGTCGCCAAGATCTAATTCAAAAAACTTCTCTCCTCGGCCAGCAGCAGCAATACTCGCGCCGGCAAATGCATGATAGTTTTTAATTATATAGTCAAAAATTGGTGCCAAGCTTTCAGGCAGCTGGTCATGGTCTGGCCACTGCGCATCAGGGCGAGCGCCACTCCAAACTCTCTCAATGTAGTCCTCAAATACTTGCAAGTGGGCACCTAGCCAACTTTTTGGCTCTGGATCCAAAAGGAAATGTGCAACGAACGGACCCGCCAATGCGAAGTCTGCAAGGCAGGCTCGCTTGCCCAGCAGAAAATCATGATCCTTAAAATGAGCGACTAAAAGCTCTAATAAACGCGCGAAGTCAGCTTTCATAGCATCCGTTGTTTCCGGTCCCGCTCCCTGTATTTCGCAAGCTGCCGCGCCAAATGAATTCAGCATGACCTCACCAAATTTTTCTATTTGAGCTTTTTCTTCATCGGTCAAATCAGCATCAATATGTTTGCCCAGTAGTATGTTACAGCCAAATCTTTGTCCGGTTATGATGACATTTTCTGGATAGCACCATCGAGAATGCAGAGCCTGTCGTGGATACCAGTGATTAAAAAAATCTTCTAAAATATAACAGCTTCCTCGCTGTGCTGCGGTGTCTGGAATGACTGGGCAATCATTAAAGCGGTCGTGTAAAAAGGGACCAATACTGATGGTGTCATTAATCATCCAGCCATCGGGCGTTTTTAAGGCTGGTATGAAGTTAGTCCCGACGCGGGCGTTAATCGCTTCAGCTTTTTCCTGACTCTTAATTTCCCATTGATAAGGAATCTGTTGATAGCGCAACTGAGCCTCAAGTTTGCGGGTAAACATGCTCATTTCCTGGCCAATTAAGGTATAGGTACCCTCGTACATTTTTGATCCCCTTTTTATCTGCGACGATTGCTTAATTAATTTGCGACCGAAGCATAGCACCAATAACAAAATGATCCTTGAGCCTATCCATAAAATTCACTTATCGCTTAATAGGCAAAAGTAGTTAGACGTCGATTCACAAATGAAGCTAACTATTTGGCTAGGTGCGTTGCACTAAAATACTCAGCAAAAAAGTAAGGCTCGAATTGCATGAATACTGTAACTCTCAATCAACGTGATATCGACTTTATTCTCTATGAGTTTCTGGATACAGAGTCGCTTCTGACCAGAGAGCGCTATGCTGAGCACTCAAGGGAAAGCTTTGACGCCACAATTACTGGTGCAAAGAATATCGCTGAGAAATACTATGCCAATCACTATCGCAAGGGTGATGAGAATGAGCCTGTCTTTCAGGATGCCTCAGTTACCTTGATACCTGAAATACAGGCTGCTTGGGATGTCACGGCAGAATTTGGCTTGCTGGGCGCTAGCTATGATTTTGAAGAGGGCGGTGTTCAATTACCTGAAGTGATTTGTAAGGTCTGTGGAACCTATATTCAAGCGGCAAATTCAGGTAGCAGTGGGTACTACTTTGTCACTGCTGCGGCCAGCAATGTGATCCGAGCATTTGGTACTGAGCTTCAAAAATCACTATTTCTAGGCTCTATGATGGATGGACGAAGTGCCGGTACTATGGCTTTGACCGAGCCTGCTCAGGGTTCAACGCTCGGTGATATTACTACATCAGCCACTTTGCAGTCTGATAAAAGCTATCGCATTCGCGGGCAGAAAATATATATCAGCAATGGTGACCACAGTCTCTCTGACAATATTATCCATCTGGTTTTAGCCAGGATTGAGGGTGCTCCCAAGGGTACTCGCGGTATCTCTTTATTTATTGTGCCTAAATTTTTAGTCAATACCGACGGTACTATTGGTGAGAGGAATGATGTCGCCCTGGCCGGTCTGTTGCACAAAATGGGCAATCGCAGCGCTACATCCACTGTTTTAAATTTTGGTGAGCAACAAGGAGCTGTTGGTTATCTTGTAGGGGAGCCTCATCAGGGGCTACGTTATATGTTCCAAATGATGAATGACCTAAGAATTGGCGTGGGTCTTGGAGCATCTGCACTGGCTTACAGAGGTTATTTGCATGCGTTGGATTATGCCCGTGAGAGGCCTCAGGGTCGTCTGCCATCAAACAAGGATCCTCAGGCGCCTCAAGTGAAGATTATTGAGCATGCAGATGTGAGGAGCATGCTTCTGGCGCAAAAATCCTATGCTGAAGGAAGTCTGGCCCTTTGTATGTATGCGGCATCATTAGCAGAAGACTCTAAAACCGCAGTTTCAGCAGATGATCGCGAAGAAGCCGCCTTATTGCTAGATTTCCTTACGCCAATCGTGAAAAGCTTTCCGTCCAAATACGGCTGCATAAGTAATGATCTTGCGATTCAGGTATTGGGCGGCTCGGGCTATATCCGAGAGTACCCAGTTGAACAGT
>JGI20157J14317_10002345_pt1 | contig 16311 bp, 18 predicted proteins | sample COG_07_FD_14317 | JGI IMG/M metagenome (IMG submission 14317)
TTAATTAGTCAAAAAAAAAAAAAAAATATTCATGATTTAACATTAGGTGAAATTTTAGTTAATACTAAAAATTCATATTTAGATATTATTATCGAATTATTATCAGGTGATTATAAAGATGGATTTTCAAAAATTTTTACTAAAGAAAATAGAATTTTTTATATTGGAGTTTCTTTATTAATTTTGTCTTTTTTCATTTATATTTTATCTTTTATTTTTGATTCCAATAATGATAATCAATCAAAACAAGACTCTGATAAAATTAATATTTATTTAAATAGTCCCACTAATTCATCATCTAAAGTAAGTACTTCATCACCTCAAGTCAGTACTTCATCACCTAAAGTCAGTACTTCATCACCTCAAGTCAGTACTTCATCACCTATTAATTCTTCTAAAGTTATTGATAATTCTTCTTCTAAAGTTATTGATAATTCTTCTTCTAAAGTTATTGATAATTCTTCTTCTAAAGTTATTGATAATTCTTCTTCTACAGAATCAATAACAAATACAGACAAATTAAAAATAAATAATAAATTAGATACATCTGATTTAAAGGTAGTTGAATTATAAATTTAAACATTATTTTTAGTCTTACCACATTCGTGTCTGCAGACTGGGCATTTATAATCATATTCTTTTAACCATTCTTCAACACATTGTCTATGAAAATAATGATAACATGGTAATTTTAAAAGCATATCATCATCTTCAAAATCTACTAAACAAATTGAACATTTTTTTTCTTTATCTTTATTTTTTAAGTCTGAATATTTAATAGATTCTAATTTATTATAATCTTGTTCATCTAAAGTAACTACTACATCTTCATATTCACTTGGATTATAATTAGTACCTTCAGTATGAGACATAATAATATTAAACATATTAATAACATTTAAAAATTGATCAGATGAAATATTTTGATTAGGATTGAATGTAAATAAACCATTTGAATTATATAATGGATTATAATTTACATTTGAGTCTAATTCAGGATTTAAGGTATTTTCTATTTCATCATCACATGGGTTATTAGGTTCAGCTTCAGAATTATTAGATTCATTTTCAGAATTATTATCTTCGTCATCAGAGTTATTTTCTTGCTGATTAACAGAAGAATTATTATAATCTATTGAAATACTTTCATTATCATATACACTTTCTGTAGATTGATTATTATTACTATAATTTAAATCCATAGGTAAAAATGTTGAATTTATTAAATTAAATAAATTCTCTATAGGTTCTGGTTGATTAACAACTTTGATTGAATCTAAATCAATTGTAGTTATATTTATATCATATGTTTTATAAAAATCTATTATTACTTGATTTAATTCATCATCAGTTTCATAGCCATCATATTTATGAAGATTTTTTTTGATATTGTAAATAATAGATTTTTCATCATAATAAACATCCATAAAATTAATTCTTAAAGCATATATTTTGTCAAATATATTATCTTCCATATTATTAATTATTATGATTGATTTCTATAAATATATTTATAAAATTTCAAATAAAAATAAATTTTGGTTTGTATTTATTATTATCTTTTTTATAATTTTGCTTAGAAAGAAAAATATTAAATTAGCACATATTTTAGGTTTATTTATTGGTATAATTGTAACCATATATCTAAATTCATATTATTCTACAACAAAATCATCAGAAGTAGAAATTTATCAAGAGAAAAAAAAAGATATTGAATTTGATTATGAAGATAAATATGCTAATATTATTAATTTTATTTTCAAGTTAAAAGATTTAAGACAAATAGATAATAGAAATTATGATTTATTTATTTTATGTATTAGAAAGTTTATTCAATTAGATAAAGATTTTGAATACTTATTAGAAGCAGAATCAAATAAATCATGGTTACTACAATCTATTATTAAAATGAATGATTATAAAAATAAGGCTTTAGATTATTTATTATCAATATCTTTATCTGTTAATAATGATCAAGTAGATGATAAAATTGAGAAGTCTATTGATAAGTTAGATGAGATATTAGGATGTTATATTAATAATAATAAAAATAAAGGCAATTTAAATAATAATAATGATTATAGACTATTAGATATGGTTGAATTAAATATTAAACCTTATAATTATACAATTTAAATCATTTAAAATAATATAATTTAAATATATTAATATAAATTATATTATGTATAGTTTTTTTTATCATATATGTTCTATACCTAATAATGGAAAATACTTGATCAGAAAATACATATTTGACGAAGACTTGAAATATGTAAATCATGATGATTATTATTTTACTTATAAAAATGTCAATTCTTTATTAAATAAACTAGCGACAAATCAATATAAAAAATTTGATACTACAGTATTGAATAATGTAGATCAACCTGAAAAAGAAGATTTAATTAAATGTATAATGATTGAAACAGATGAATCTGGGAATGGTCAAATTACTTTTGAGAAATTTATTAATGGTAATTTTTCATATCCATAAAAAATTGAATAATTCTCTATAAACTATTTAAATTAATAACAATATATTAAAGTAAATATCAATGGAAACTAATTATGATAATAGAATTGAAATTATTCAAAGAAAAATTAAAATTAAACATCTTAATGAATTAATTAAAAAATCTAATACTGATGGCAAAGACTATCATGTTAATGATCTTCAAAAAATTATTAAAATGTTAAGAGAGAGATCAACAGAACAAATTGAAGCTACGAAATCTCCACTAATAAAAGAAAAAACAAAAGGTATAAATTTGTTTGATAATATGGATCAATATATGTTTAATAAGCCATGGAATAGACTACCTGAAGTTCATAAATTTATTAAGATTAAAGAGTATGTTAATAAAAGTTTAATTATTTATGATTATGAAAAAAAAGAAAAACTAATTAAACAAATGTTTATAGCGGTTAAACAAAAGAAGCTAACAAGAAAAGGATCTGTTAATTATGACACTGTAAATTGCAGAATTGTTTCTATCCCAAATCTAAAATACAATAAAGCTAAGGAAGTATATTATCTTAGTTTTTAGAATTTAATTATTTTATCAAATATTTTATAAAAAATTGATAAAATATTTGATAATTTACATAAATATAAAACGGTTATTATATTTATAAAAATGACTAGTTTAATTAATAACTGTAAAAAAGTTGGTAAATATTACGACGATGTCCATAAGGTGTTAGTTGAACACTTTAAGAATAATGATGAAGCTACTTATACAGATAAAGTAGAAACTCAAAAAATTGTTGTTGATACACTTAATATGTTTTATGATGAAATTATAGATGAGGAATTAGTATCTGATATTATTAATAGACATTTTGATGTTACCTATAAATTTGTAGACCAAGTAAATCATCAAGATGGTCAATCCTGTTTTAGACATTATGATCAAAAATATAAAATTGATGAAATTAATAATGCAGAAATTGAAATTCCAAAAAAATTTAAAAAATTGGATAAACATTTTAGAGATTTATATTTTATGCCTCAACCTGAACAGAGATCAAAGGAATGGTTTGACTTTAGATATAGTATGATTACTGCTAGTGATATAGCAACTGCACTTGGAGAAAATCCATATGAACCCCCAGAAGGTTTAATTATTAAAAAATGTGATCCAGATTTTCCATTTCAAGATAATAAATTTTGTCATCATGGAAAGAAATATGAACCTACTGCGACTATGATATATGAACATATTTACAACATTAAAGTAACAGAGTTTGGTTGTTTAAAACATCCTACAATGAATTTTTTAGGAGCAAGTCCAGATGGTATAGCAAGTAAATCTACTCTAGATAATAAATTTAGTCCAATGTTGGGTAGAATGTTGGAAATTAAATGTCCATTGACAAGAGAAATTAAAACTAAGGGATTAATAGATGGTGATATTTGTCCTCATTATTATTATTGTCAAGTTCAAATTCAAGAAGAATGTTGTGAATTAGAAGATTGTGATTTTTGGCAGGTTAGATTAGAAGAATATGAAACCAGAGAAGAATATTTGAGAGATCTTGTTCCTAAAGGTAGACATACGATCGGTGAGAATGATAAAGAAATTCAAATTGATGATAGATTAAAAAAAGGATGCATTTTACAATTTTCACCAAAAAGTAAAATTACTGAATTTTGTGAATGGGATTCTAAATATATTTATCCATCTAGATTAGATTTAACAGTAGAAGAGTATGACGCATGGGTTTTAGAAACTTTGGGAAATTGGAAAGAGAAAAATCCTGAAATGGCTAAAGATTTTGTTTTTGATAAAGTTATTTATTGGAAATGTCCCCAAACACATAATGTTTTAATTAAAAGAGATAAAAAATGGTTTCATGAAAAATTACCTATCCTTAAGAAATTTTGGGATAGAGTATCTGAATATAGAAACGATGAAAAAATGTTAAGAAAAATAACTGAAGATTACGAAAAGTCTAAAAAGAAAAGATGGTTTAGATACGATACAGAACTTAATGTAGTATCTAAAGAATTTACTAAGAATAAAGAACTATTTTTAGAAAATAGTTGGAGAGATGCATTCTGTTCTTCTGATGATGAAGATTGTGATGGATTTTTAGATTAAACCACTATAGATACTTCTTTTTTTATATCATGTTTTGTACATAAATTTAATTTATTTTTAGTTTTTTTACCACATGTAAGACCTTTATTTTTTCCTCTTGTTAAAATGTGTATACATCTAATATCACTGTCTTGATGTTTTTTACAATAATCAGTTTTTTCCAATACATTTTTACAACAATCATTTCCTTTATTAGTTCCTCTTGTTAAAATGTATTTACATAATTTTTTTATTTCTTTTAGTTTTGTTGCAGTCTTAAAGTTTTGATGTCTTTTACAATAATCACTCTCTTGATTTAAAACAGATTTTTCACATTGATTACCTTTATTTTTACCAGACTTATAAATAGCACAACATTTTTTCTCTTGATAATTATAATGTTTTGAACATAAACCTGATGAATAAAAACAGGCTTTGCCACAAATTTTACCATTTGTATTTAAAGCTTTACATAATTTTTTTAAACTAGCCAAAGATTGTGTTTGTCTGCAATATGGACACTCAAACTTATTATATTTTTTTTTATTTAAACATTCATAATGAAATTCGTGACTACATTTTAATTGAACTTTTTTATGATTTAAATTCATATAACATACACCACATGGATCTTTGCACGCTTCTTTTTCTGTCAAAATTTGATTATATATTTCATCAAAATTAAATTCCATTTATATATATATTAAATAATTTTTGTTTAAGTTTTTTTCTAACAATATATTATAATAATTTTCATGTCTGAAATGTTTTTTATGAGAGATACATACATAAATATTGATCCAATATTTAGTGAAAAAAGTTTAAAAGCATTAACACACGTTTTTAATGCTTTAATTTATTTATTACCATTAATATTATTTTTATATTACCGTTATTTTAAAAAAAATGATGGATTTGAAATAATTACAAGTATTGAAAATATTCAACAATTAGAAAAAAAAAGATATTATAATAATATTTTAAAAGGGGTTGGTTTAGCAGTAGTATCAATTATTTTTGCTGTTAGAATTTATTGGTTCTATACTCCTAGTAATTCTGAAATTAGTTTAGCAATTATAATTAACTATTTAAGAAATAATAAAGTTTTAGATGAAAAAATATACGAAGTTATCAAACAATATAAACCAGACAATATTGGTAATTTTGTTTCTTAATAAAAATTTGTACTTTCTAAAACCATTCAATTTTAATAAAAATTGGAACTTTTTAAAACCATTCAATTTTAATAAAAATTGGAACTTTTTAAAACCATTCAATTTTAATAAAAATTGATATCTATTTATAATATACTTAAATGGGTATCTATAATTTATAATTAAAACTATGTCAAATAATCCTAGTGATGTTACAAGAATAAAGGGATTTATTACATATCTACAATTAGTTATGAAATCAATCGAAAGGGGTAATTATAACCCTGAATTAGTAGATAGAGTTAATAATTATATTGTTGATTTCTATGATCAAGTTAGAAATGATAATTTATCATTAATTCAAAAAAATTCGAATGTAACAAAAGAAGATGAAGTAATTTTAGATGAAAAACAAATAGAAGATTTAAAAAATATTCAAGAACAATTAAAAATAACAGAAAAATTACAATTAAAAAATCTTTGTTTAAATACTAATTGTAGTTCAGAAATTACCGATGAATTCTCTGAAAAATGTTTATTATGTGATGGATTTTTCAATGATGATGGTCTTAATGATATTCTCTTCATTGAAGAAAAACCTAATAATAGATCAGCTGAATGTTCATTATGTAATAAAAATACTGATATTGTTCAAATGAAAGGTACTAAACAATATTTATGTCAAAATGCTTGTGATGAATCAGATGAAGATTCTGATGAAGATTCTGATGAAGATTCAGAAGATGATAAAAATGATTCAGAAGATGAGCAAAATGATTCAGATGATGAGCAAAATGATTCAGATGAAGAGCAAAATGATTCTGAAATAAAATTAACTGATAATGGTTCTGATGAATCTTCAGAAGATGAATCTTCAGAAGATGAATCTTCTGAGGATTCGGATGATAATGAATCAACTAAATCAAATGATAATGAATCAACTAATTCATATGATAATGAATCTACTAAATCTGATAAGAAAACTTATGATTCTAGTAGTCAAAAAAAGGATATTTCTATTGATTTAGAAATATATGATGAAGAAAGTCCAAATATTAAATTGTATGAAAAAATTACTGAACCAGTTAATATTTTAAATAATTATAGAAAAAATGTAAAAGAAAACTGGCTTCATAATAAATTTTAAATATTATTATTTATAATATTTAAAAAAACTTTTATTTATTAATACAAATGAATGATATATTAATTGATAAAATTAATATAGCTATAAAAAATAATTATGAACTAATTTTAGATTATTCATTTAATGTTGATTATGTTAATCAAAGAATTATTTGGAATAATCAAAAGTATTATATTAAAAATATAAAAATAGATCATATTTTAAAGGAAATTAAAGAATTTATTTCTAATAATAAAAAAGCATTTATTAAATTGAGTTTAAATAATATGGATAAAAATATAGATTGGATTTTTGTTAATACTCCTTGGGAAATAATAGAAATATGTAAGATATTAGATTAAATCTTATTTAAAAAAAATTGAAAATTATTTAAAATATAATCCAATTATACAATTCATATATAAAATATAAAATGTCTCAACTTAAGGAAATCAGTACTAATATGCATACGAGGTGGCTCAAGACGATCGTCAAGCCCAGGAGTTGCTACTATCATGGTGCCGTGATATTTAGTGAAAAAGGGAAAGGTCTTTAGCGAATTGAGTTTTGGTATTAATCATGAACCTCCAAGTTATACTAGAGGTACCATTCACGCAGAAAGAGCAGCAATTAACAAGTTATATCCCAGGCCTTCTAATAAGAAACCATTAAAGGTATCTTTACTAGTTGTTAGGTTTACACCTTCTGGGAAGCTAGGTAACTCAAAGTGTTGTTTTAAATGCATACATGACATGATTAATATTCCAATTACTAAAGGTTATAAGATTACAAAGGTCTACTACTCTAATAGGGAAGGAGATATTGTGAAAACAAACTTGAATGAATTGGATAACGATAATGATAAGCATGTTTCGAAGTTCTATAAAAATAGTAATTGTAGATTCTGTTCTGACACTAGTTCATCTGATTCTTCAGATAATGATTAATATAAAAAATTTGATTTATTAATTAATTAACTAATTATAATTATTTAATTAATATTAAAAAATGTCATCAAAAATAGAACAAGATTTTAATGATTGGAAAGAAAAGGTAGATAATTATATCTATAATTTAATTCAAGTACATTTGTATGATCTACCTGATAATACATTTAGACTAGACTTTGATGCAGGATATTCTTATCAACAAATGGCAGATAAAGTAGTAAAAGATACAGAATGGACAGAACTTTATTGGACACTTAAAAATGTTTGAAGGAGTTATTTATTTATTAATTACAGATTGAAAGTATTTCCATAATATAGAAAACATTAATCCTTGAAAGCCATTGGCAATTATTCTAGTTTGTAAACCTCTACCAAATAATCCATAAACTCCATCATTTTTAACAACGTATTTTACTGTATCTATATATGAGATAGGTTGCTGAAATGTTTGTCTAGTAGTTTTAACTACTCTAATACTATTTGAAGCACAATCACTGATGATACTAGATGAAAAACCTATAAAACCATTTCTTAATAAAGTCTTAATTGTAGAATCAAATTCAGGTAATTTTTGATTTAAATAATTATATGTGAAAAACCATGGATAATGACCAACTAAGGTAGCTGTACTAGCTCCAATAGATCCATGATACAGTGAAGTTACACCATGAGTTCTTATTTTATTTTTTAAAATACTCATACCGTTATTTCCTTCTACTTGTAAAATTGTTTTACAAGTATCAAGTGGCATAATACATATTCTCCATAAAGCTGCAGTAGATGATGCTACAAATGTTTTAATAGAAACAGGTAAATCTTTAGTTTTTTCATTTGAATCTAATAAAGTAATAATACCAGTATTAGCTGCTGTATCACCGAATCTGGATAAAGGACCTTGAAATAAAGCTGGACCAACACCTTTATAAAATCTTTTAATACCACCTTCCTTATAGAGATGTTTGATTGCTTCTTTGGTAGTTGTACCATATCTATATTGATAATTCATAGTTGTTCTTAACCACATTAAACTACCTACTTGGATAACCATTGCAGAAGCACCTGCAACTCCACCACCTAAAGCTCTATTTAAAGATTTTTTTATTATATCATCATTATTATTATTCATATATGATGATATAAGAAAAATTATATTTTTTTAAATTAGTTTTTAATTAAAACTTTATTACTTTTAATGTTGAGAACATAAATAATGGTATTAATATAACCTTCTAAATGGATAATATGTCTTTTTCCAAGTGTTAATCTAAATTCATAAGCAGAAGAAACTTCTATAATTTTAGATTTTAAATTTAAAGATTCTACTTTAACTAATAGTCTATCCATTAATTCTTTTATTATCACTTGTGTGTCAATATTAGTAATAAATATAGTATATAATAGATTTCTTATTTTCATCATATTATTCAAATACTTAATTTTATTAATTTTATGGTTAATTTGAAATATAATATCAACAATCTTATCTATGTAATCTGTCCAATAAACATGATGAGGTATTTTTAAAGTGTGTAATTGAAGTAACCATATTGCTTTTCCAATTTGATTATCACTTTCTTTAATAATTTTATTATATTCTTTCAAAGATAAATTTATTTTTTCTTTACTAGCAATTTTAAATAAAGATTCGAATACTGTTTCTGTTGAAGGAAGTGGAACTCTAATGCATAAACATCTGCTTCTAATAGGTTCAATTACTTTAGATAATTGATGATTAATCAAAATAAATTTACAATTATTAACATATTTTTCCATAGTTCTTCTTAAGGATGCTTGTGCATAATAAGATAAATTATCTACACAATCAATTAAAACTATTTTAAATTTTTTTTTAGTCTTAAAAATATTTAACATTTGTCTTCTAGCATATTCTTGAACAATTTCTTGAATTAAATATTTATCAAAACCATTATTATTAGGTTCTATTATAATATGATAATTACTTTGTCTAATATCTACTTTAGTTTTAGTATTACCATATCCTAAAATAGTATATTTAACTTCTTTAATCTGATGCACAGATTTATCATATATTCTTTCTAAAAGCATATTAACCAAATTACCTTTACCAGTACCTGGAGGTCCATACAAAAGAACATGAGGAAAGTTAGTATAACTATTATCATTTGACATTTCTGAATGAATAAAATCTATAAAATCATCTATATTATCTTTCTTGGTTAACTCATCAGTGTTAACAATATGTTCTTGTCTTTTGTCAGGAGAATTCAGTAATCTGTCTATAATTTCTTTATGATACTGTACACCTTCACTATATTTTTTATATTTATCAATAAGAAACATTGATTTATTTAATAATATACTCTTTTTTTTTAAGTGTAAATAATATCAAAAATCAATTTTTTATAAAAAATTGAAAAAATATTGTTTTTCTAATTAAAGGAATAAGGATATTATTAAATAATAAATATGACATTCCTAAAATCGAATATTACTAATGATAAGATAAAATACGATATCAAAGAAGATTTCGTAGAATTTGAAATTTTTATTTTGGAAACAAAAAAAGAACTAATAAAATTGGTTAAATTTATGTTGATTAAACTTCAAGAAAGTTCTTGTAAACTACCAATTAGAATTAAAATGAATGATTATCAAAAACCTGTTGATATGGAAATTGATGTTGATAATATTTCTAAATCTGTTTTTAAATTTATTATTGATGTTAAACAAGAAGATTTTAAAAGATTCTTTAAATTTAATTTTGATAAAATTCTAAAAAATAACTATGATCTAGAATTAGATTATAATGGTTATGTTAAGAAACAATTTTATGATTTGGTAACTGAAGATAAACTTAATAAAATTAGTTTTGATTATCAATCTCATCCATATGGTGTTGTTTTTAATTTAGTTGAAATTAATGATATTAATCAAGTATTGAAGCTTGTTTCAGATATGCTATTAATTTTGAATAAAGCAGATATTAAAAAACCATTCAAAATGAGATTTAAGGATCTTGAATTTCTAGAAGATACAGTATATCAATCCTATGATACAACCAGAAGAAATGGTGAAAATGATTATCTAATTAGTCATGATAACTTTATGAATTTTTTCAAAAAGAATATGGAATATTTTGTGAATCTAGCTAACATTCATTATCAATTAGAAATTGAAGACAATTCTAACGATGTAGATGATGGTTGGTCGGTTGCTGTAGATAAAAAGAAACAAAGAAGTAAAGCTCACGGTAACGCTAAAAGAAAATTATTTAATCAAATTAAAGAAATTCAAAATAGTGTTTAAAATAAATTTTTTTTATATTAATTAAATTAATGACTAATCAATTAGTTAATTTAATTAATAACTTAATTTTAGAAAAGGGGATACCTAAATATAGAAAAAATTGGAAACCATTAACAGAATCTGAATTAAATAAAGAAAATTTTATAAAAGTTATTTTATTAAAATTAAAAGAATATCATAAACATTGTAATATTATAACTCCTTCTATTCAAACTAAATTTATAGATAATAGTTTTAGAAAAGCACCTGAATTTTTTTGGGATAAGAATTTGAAAATAGGTAGAATAGTTTATTATCATTTTTATAGCTCAAATAATAAGGGGGTTAATAATCTAGATGAATTATCAATGATTGAATTAGTTGATAAAGAATTAAAAAAATGGATAAAAAAAAATATAAAAGGTTTAATTATTGATTTAAGATATCATATTGGCGGGAATTTTTATCCTTTTATAAAATCATTAAATAATATTTTAGGAGATACTACAATATTTGCAATTAAAAAAGAAAAAGCTGGTAAAAATGAAAAAATATGGATAAATAATATTAATAATAATTTAGAAATAAATCAGTATGAAACTTTTAAATTAAAATTTACTAAACCTATTGCTATAATAATAGGTAATAATACTAAAAGTTCTGGTGAATTCTCAGCAGCTATTTTTAAAGGTAGAGAAAATGTAAAATTTTTTGGTGAAAAAACTTCAGGTTATTTATCTATGAATTCTAATATTACAATTAATGAAAAAATCATTATAACTTTTCCAACTAATTTAATAACAACAGTTGATAATGAATTTATGAGTTCTGAATATTTAGAACCTGATTTAATTACATCAAAACCTATAACAGATGCCAAAATATGGATTAAAAATTAATAATTTTTATATTTGGCTTTAAAGAAATTTGTTTAATAGTTTTTTTTTCAATATCAATTACATAAGGCGTATATTTATCAATATCATGATCTTTATGAACTTGTATAAAAATAGTGCTCCCAAAATCAATAACATAAATAATTTTTAATTTTATTATTAAATTATCATAATAATCAAATAATGATAATTTATCATTTATTCTTAAATTATTCAAGATCTTTATTTTTGAAGGTTGATCAGTAGGTAATATATCAAAAAAATCATATTGTGGATTCATAATTGTAAAAATATCAGTATAACTTTTTCTTTGTTTAATTCTATTAATAGATGCTACTAATAGTAATAATTTGTTATTCATTAAATTATAATAGATATTAAATTGATTTAGGGTGTTAAAAAAATTGATTTACTTAATACATATAAGCAATAATTTATACAAATATATTATATATTTAAAATGTGTGGAATTTGGGCATATCTTGCTAAGACAAAACTAATAAAGGACTCGAAAATTTCTCTTCTTCAGGAAAAATATAAAAATATTAAAGGAAGAGGTCCTGAAAATGAAAACTTTATGAATATTAATGATAATGTCATTTTTGGATTTCATAGATTGTGTATTGTAGATGTTTCAGAAGAAGCAAATCAACCTTTTGTTATAAAGGATGATAATAGAAAATTATATTTAATGTGTAATGGTGAAATTTATAACAAAGATAGTTTGATTGATAACCATAATCTTACTTGTAAATCTAGTAGTGATTGTGAACCAATAATTCATCTTTACAAAAAATATGGTATTGAAAAAACAGTAGATCTATTAGAAGGTGTTTTTGCATTTAATTTGTTAGATGTTGATTTAGTAAAAAATACTTGTAAATTTATAGCTGTTAGAGATAGAATTGGGGTTAGACCAATGTTTATGGGTCATAATGAAAATAAAGAATATGGATTTTCTTCAGAGGTCAAAGGTCTATCTGGAATTTTTGAATCAATTGAAGTTTTCACACCTGGTACTATTGTTACTCTAAATTATAATCTTAATGATGTTAACTTTAAACTTTCTAAACAAATTTATTATCCATTTGATTATGATACTAAATTAACTGACTTGGAAACTATTTATCCTTTAGTTAGATATCAATTTACAGAATCAGTTAGAAAAAGATTAATGTCAGACAGACCGGTATGTTGTTTACTATCAGGAGGTCTAGATTCATCATTAGTTACTGCAATTGTAGCATCTTTATCAGATAATCCTATTCATACATTCAGTATTGGAATGCCTGGAGGAACGGATTTTAAGTATGCGAAGATGGTAGCAGATAAAATTGGATCTGTTCATACAGAAATTATTTTTTCTAAAGATGAAGGAATTAAAGCAATTAAGGATGTAATTTGGGCAATTGAATCTTATGATATTACTACAGTTAGAGCTTCTGTTGGACAATATTTAATTAGTAAATATATCAAAGATAATACTGATAATATTGTAATTTATATTGGTGATGGTTCTGATGAATTAACTGGTGGTTATAAATATTTTTGTAATGCTCCTAACCCAGAATTATTTCATAAAGAATGTGTTAAATTGATTAAAGAAATTCATTTGTATGATTGCTTGAGAGCAGATAGAGCTGTTTCAATTCATGGTTTAGAAACAAGAGTACCGTTTTTAGATAGCTCCTTTGTAGATCTTTATCTGTCAATTGATCCTAAATTGAGAATGCCGGTTAACGGTATTGAAAAACATTTGTTAAGAAAAGCATTTGATTCTGAAGATCTTTTACCTAAAGAAGTTTTATGGAGAGAAAAAGAGGCTTTTTCAGATGGTGTATCATCCCAAAAAGAATCTTGGTTCCAAATTCTTCAAAATCATATTAATCAAGAAATATCAGATGAAGAATTTGAAATGGAAGCACTAAAATATACATTAAATACTCCTTTGACTAAAGAAGCTTATTATTATAGAAAAGTATTTGGAGAATTGTTTGATGAAAAACATAGCAATGTTATACCTCACTTCTGGTTACCAAACTGGAGTGGTAATATTACTGAACCATCTGCAAGAGTTTTAGATGTTTATAAATCAAATAATAAAACAGAAAATATTGTATCTAACAATTAAGTTTAAGCAATTTTCTTTATAGCAGTTTCTAAATATTTATTTAAATCTGTTTTTTCATTATTAAATGTTTTGACAACATAACATTTATTATTGTTTTTCTTATAAATTTCTGCAATAATTTTTTTTATATTAATAGCCATAGATGATTGTTCATAAGAATTATCATTATCTAATTGATCTAATTCATGACATTTTTCATATTTAGTATCAGTATTATAGAAAATATGTAGATTCAAAATACCCAAATTACTGGGCATTTTAGAAGGTTCTACTAGATTGTTTTTTTTATTTTCTTCATTAATCCCTTTTTCCTCGTTTTGATAATAATGTAAAACATAATTATTAGCTATGCTAACTATTAATAAAAATAAAAGTATATAAATTATAATTTTCATTTAATAATTAAATATAAAATATTTTTTTTATTTTAATATATTTTATTATTATATATTAAAACTTAATATTATGTCAACAATTGATTTTGATAAAAATATAAACAATATTTTTAATTATTTTTATAATAATAATACTGATTGCTCAGAAGTTTTAACCATTAATAAAAGTGATTTACAAAATGTCGATACTATTAAATTTACTTATAAATATAGAGATGAATCTGACAAACTTATTTCTGATATTTTAAATGGAGACATGAAAATGATAAGTTCTAATTTAGATGAAGCTCAATATTATTTTAAAAGAAACTCATCAAGTACTTTACCTATTACAGTCGTTATAGGACCTTATCATGATAAAAATCAAAATATTAATGATTTAACTAGAAGAGAAAATGTAGAAATAGCTATATCATATTTATTGAGTGAACTAGTAGTTAATAATAAAACAAAACATATAGTGATTCCTATTAATAATGTAGATGTTAAATTATCCCAAATAGCAGATATAATAAATAAATTTCCTAGTTTAAATAAAATTAAAGATAAATCAGATCATTTTTTTATTCATACCAAAGAACATTTTTTTAAGACAATTAGTTTAAAAGAATTTTTAGGTGATCATAATTGTAATATAAAATCTTTATTATTTCAAATTATTCACACATTAATTACTATTCAATTTAAATATCCTAGTTTCAGACACAACAAATTAAGCATTGATAATATGATGTTATATTTGAAAAAAGTTAATGATTCATCTACAAAATATTTTGTAGATAAACAAACCTATTATATTCCTAATCTAGGATTTGATGTAAAAATTTTTAACTTTATAAATTCCAGTATCGAAGGATTTATTTTTAACAGTGATATTTCAAAAAGTCATAATGAACAAAATAGATATTTTGATATTCAATACTTTTTAAAAGATTTATTAAATTACATTGATTTAGATAAATGTTCTGATGAATTAAAAGATTTTATTAATTTTGCTTTACCAGAAAATATGAGAGGTGATGAAACAAAAGAATATTTATCACCTGAACAAATTATTGAACATAAATTCTTTGATGAATTTAAAGAAGAAAAACAAATTATTTCCCAAAAATACGATAAAGAAGATTATTATAATGGTTATCCATTTAAAGTACATATGGATATTAAAGAACAAAAAAATTTTTCTGATATTAGAACAATAGAAGGTGATATTATTCATCAAAATAAAAAAGATAAATTAGAAGTAAGTAATGTGTCTTCTTTGGAAACTTTATCTGAAACTATTTCAGAAAAAAGTATTACTAAAACCAGAAAATTAAAATCATCAAAAGAATTAAGTGATACTGAGATATCTGTTGTATCTGGTGGAGGTTACAGTAAAAATTCTAAAAAATATTCTGGTAGTAGATCTATTACAAGTAATAAACATAAAAATTATAAAGATTTAGACTATATCGACTCGAATAAACAGCAAGAACTCCAACAACAAGAACAAAAAAATAAATTAGCTAGTTTATTTGGTGTAGATTTACCTAATTCTAACTCTGTAAACAATTATAAAAAAATAGATGATGATATTCAAAGTGTTAACTCTCAACAGGGTCAAAATATTATGCATCCTGATGTAATGCATAATCAAATGTATCAACAACAAAACATGATGCAAGGTATGATGCCTCAACAAAATATGATGTCTCAAGAACATATGATGCCTCAAGAACATATGATGCCTCAAGGTATGCAAATGCCTCAAGGTATGCAAATGCCTCAAGGTATGCAAATGCCTCAAGATATGCACCAAGGTATGCA